>Ga0315336_1000611_pt1 | contig 91382 bp, 77 predicted proteins | sample ASW5metaG_FD_204512 | JGI IMG/M metagenome (GOLD analysis project Ga0315336, IMG submission 204512) | Ammonia-oxidizing marine archaeal communities from Monterey Bay, California, United States - ASW #5 | ecosystem: Environmental > Aquatic > Marine > Intertidal zone | place: USA: California...
AGCCGGGCGTGCCGGGCGACGTCGCCGCGATGGCGGAGGTCGGAAAGATTGCGGCCGGCGCGGGCTGTGATCTTGGTGGTGACGGAACTGCGCAGCGCGAAGCGTTTCTTCTGGGCGGCCAGGCCGGATTTGAGGACATCGGCGCCGCGCGGCTGTTTGGCCAGGGTGGCGGCGATTTTCTGGGTCGACAGGGCGCCGGAACCGATGCTCGGGGCCTTGGCGAGAGCCGGGCTGGCGATGCTGAGAACGACGATGGCGGCGGTCAGGGTGTTGGTGATGCGGGTCATGGTGTTTCTCCTGTCTGATGAGGAGATCATCGCCTGAACCGGCTTTTTCCGCTGTGCCGTTCGCAACGGGGGTGCTGTGTTAATTGTCACTGGAGGTTTGTTGCGCTCACGCCAATGCGCTTAGCGCGCATGTCTCCGCGGGGGCGGCGCTTGCCGCGCCGGGGCCGCAGTCGCGGCCCTGACCGTGTTCTTAGGATCGAACACGGTTTGTTTGTTGCGCTCACGCCAATGCGCCTGCGGCGCATGGCTCCGCGAGGGCGGCGCTTGCCGCGCCGGGACCGCAGTCGCGGCCCTGACCGCGTTCTTAGGATCGAACACGGTCTTCCGTCGCTTGTTTCGCCGCCGGTCCGTTGCCGGCTATAGTTTCGCCGGATACCGCCTGTCAGGGGACTTTGGGCCATGGGAATGATGTTGAATGAGGCGCCGGTGGCGATGCGCGCCGAGGTGCAAGCGGCTTTGGAGCAGGCTTGGGCTGAGCTTGGTGCGGCGGGCGATTGGCTCGATGGTGCGACCCGCGTGGGCGTTGCCGCCGAGGCGCGTCGGGCCTGGGATTGTGCGCTATGCGACCGTCAGAAAGCAGCCCTGTCACCCTACGCAATCGACGGCGAGCATGACCAAACCGGCGCCCTGCCTGCCCCGTGGGTCGATGTGGTCCACCGGTTGACGCGGGATTCCGGCCGCTTGACCGAGGCTTGGTTCGACCGGGCGCTGGCAAGTGGCATGGCCGAGGACGAATTCATTGAAATCGTCAGCGTCACTGTGCTTACCACCACCATCGATGCCTACTTCTTCGGCATTGGCCTGGCGCTGCCGGCCCTGCCGGACGCGGTCACCGGCGAACCGGCACGCCAGCGCGCGGCAGAGGCCAAGACCGGCCCCGGCTGGGCCGCGACCATCGCGCCGGAAGACGCCGGGCCGGATTTCGCCGATTTCTACGCCAACGACTCGCATTTCTACATTCGCCGGGCGCTCACCTTGCTGCCGGCGGAAACCCGGCGCCTGTGGGCGCTGCTCAACACGCTCTACCTGGAAGACCCGCGCGTCTATGAACTGGACGGGCTCGACCGCGCCATTTCGCGGGCCCAGATCGAGTTCCTGGCGGCGCGCGCCTCGGCGCTGCTCGGGTGCTATTACTGAACCACCAGCCATGCCATGCGGCTCCGTGTGAGCGGCCAGGATACGGGTGACGACTACGACCTCGATGCGGTTTCCGGCGACGCGGCGGGCGCGGGAAGCATTCCCGCCGGTGTCGCGCTCAATGCCTTCGCGGAAGCCATTTGCGAGCGCGATCCGGCTGGTATTGCGGCCGCCCGCCAAGCGCTGGTCGCCGACCTCGGCAAGGCCGCCATGGTCGACGCAGCGGCGGTGATCGCCGGTTTCAACGCCTATCCGCGCATCGCCGACGCCACCGGCATTCCCCTGGAAGACGCCAAACACCAAGCAACGGCCGACCTGCGCGCCGAACTCGGGCTCGACGCCCTAAATCAATCGGCTGACTAGACCGCGTTCGATATCGAGAACGCGGTCAGGGCCGCGACGGCGGTCCCGGCGCGGTTAGCGCCGCCCCCGCGGAGCCATGCGCCAGAGGCGCATTGGCGTGAGCGCGACAAACAGACCGCGTTCGATATCGAGAACGCGGTCAGGGCCGCGACGGCGGCCCCGGCGCGGCTAGCGCCGCCCCCGCGGAGCCATGCGCCAGAGGCGCATTGGCGTGAGCGCGACAAACAGACCGCGTTCGATATCGAGAACGCGGTCAGGGCCGCGACGGCGGCCCCGGCGCGGTCAGCGCCGCCCCCGCGGAGCCGTGCGCCACAGGCGCATCGGCGTGAGCGCAACCAAGGAGACTTGCTTCGATGAAAATCGAAACAAGTCTTGTCAGGACTCTAGGCCGAGCCTTTGGTGCCAGGCGGCAATCGACTCGTCGGGATAGCCTTCGAATTGCTGGTCGTTGGGTCCGGCGTCGACGGTGACCCAGTCGGGCTTGGACGACAGCAGCAGATGGGTGACCTCGGGTGCTGCTGGCAGCGGCGTATCGATGGCCGAGGCGAAAGGGTGCACCAATGCCGGCCAGCGTGAATCCCAGACCCAAAGCGCGCTGGCGCAAGTCTTGCAGAAATGTCGCTTGAGCGGGCTCGTCGCCGTGCCCTCGCCGTCGGGTATTTCGGCTTGGTATATGCCGACGTTGTCGGCGCCGGCCAGCACTTCGAAGGCTTCATAGTCGCCGCCGAGATTGATCGCATAGCCGCCGCCGCCTGCAGTCTTGCGGCAAATCGAGCAGTAACACCGGTTGAACGGGTAAGCGTGGGCGCTTTCCAAGCGAAACCGCACCGTGCCGCAGTGGCAGGATCCTTCGAGATGCATGGCGCTCTCCGACTTTATCAATTCTGAGAAAGTGTATAGGAAGGTTGCCGGGGCGACAGTGGAAAAGAGGTGCGGTGGTGCAAAATGCGTTTGGGCGGCTCGATGAGTTGCCGCGGGTTCGGCTCGGCCACAGCCCGACGCCGATGGATCATATGGCCAATCTGTCTGCCGAGTTCGGCGTCGAGCTCTACGTCAAGCGTGACGACTGCACCGGGCTTGCCTTCGGCGGCAACAAGGTGCGCCAGCTCGAGTACTATTTCGGCGAGGCCAAGGCCCAGGGCGCCGACACGGTGCTGATCACCGGCGCCCGGCAATCCAACTTCGTGCGGACCGCGGCGGCGGCGGCGCGGCTGTTCTCCATGACCTGCCACATCCAGCTCGAAGAACGGGTGACACGCGACGACCCGCTCTATCGCACCTCGGGCAACGTCCTGCTCGACCGGTTGCTCGGCGCCACCCTGCATTCCTACCCGGAAGGCGAGGACGAAGCCGGCGCCGACCGCCGGCTCCGCGAAATCGCCGACGACCTCACCGGCCAGGGCCGGCGGCCCTACATCATCCCCTTGGCGCCGGGGCACGCGCCGCTCGGCGCGCTCGGCTATTTGAACGCCGCGGCGGAAATTCTCGACGACATGAAGGCCCGCGACCTTACCTTCGACCGAGTCGTTCTCGCCTCGGGCAGCGGCAACACCCATGCCGGCCTGCTGTTCGGGCTCCGGGCCTTGGGCAGCGCCTTGCCGGTCACTGGCGTTTGCGTCCGCCGTGCCGCCGACTTGCAAGTGCCCCGCCTCGCCGCCCGCTGCCAAGAAATCGCCGATTTCTTAGAAATGCCGTCGCCGGTGTCGGATGCCGATATTGAAGTGACCGACGCTTTTCTGGCGCCCGGCTACGGCCGCCTCAATCCGGCGACCGCCGACGCTTTGACCCGCGCTGCCCAAAGCGAAAGCCTGATCCTGGATCCGGTCTATACCGCCAAGACCATGGCGGGATTTCTCGACCTGGCCAGTAAGGCCGGGGACGGCGAGACCATGTTGTTCGTCCATACCGGCGGCACCCCGGCGGTGTTCGCCTATGGCGACGACTTGGTCGAGAACTGCGCTAGCGGCGGCTGATCACGGGACTGGCTTCTTGCCGAGAATACCGGCAGCGCGTAGCGCTGCGATGGCGGTGTCGTCGAAGCCGCCGACCTCGCGCAGCACGCCATCGGTGTGTTCGCCGAGCAGCGGCGCGCCGGTACTGACCGAGACCGGGGTCTTCGCGAGCCGCATCGGCGAGGCCAGGGTCGGGATGGTGCCGAGCGTGGTGTGCTGCTGGTTTTCGATCAGGCCGCGCGCCTTGGTCAGCGGCGCGTCCAAAGCCTCCGCGACCGAGCGAATGCGGCCGGCCGGGACGCCGGCCCTGCCCAAGCGGTCGAGCCATTGCGACACCGGGCCAGTGTCAAAGATTTCATTCATGAGCGCGATCAGGCGGTCGGCATTTCGAAGCCGGGCGCTGGTGTCGGCGAAGGCCGGATCATCGGCCAGCGCCGGCCTTTGCAACACCGTTTCGGCGAGCCGCCGGAACATCCGGTTGCTGGTGACGGCCAGCATGAAATCGCCATCTGCGGCATGGAACAGGCCGACGGGCTGCGCCACCTGATTACCGTTGCCGATGCGCCGTGGTTCGCTGCCGGCCAGCAAATAATTGCCGGAAAAATTGGCCAGCATGGCCATCGCCGAATCATAGAGCGCGACTTCGAGGAATTGGCCTTCGCCGCTCACCTGCCGGTGCAGCAGCGCCGCGGATATGGCTTGTGCCGCAAACAGGCCGGCGACCACGTCCACCAAGGAGACCCCGGTGCGCATGGGCGTGCCGTCGGCCTCCCCGGTCATGGTCATCAAGCCGCTTTCCGCTTGCAGGATCGGATCGACCGCGGGCCGCATGGCGGCTGGCCCGTCGCGGCCATAACCGGAAATCGAGGCGTAGATGATCCGCTCGTTAATACGGCGCACCGCTTCATAATCGATGCCGAGGCGTTGGGTGACACCGGTCCGGTAGTTTTCGACAATGACGTCGGCTTGGGCCGCTAAGCCCAAAAAGGCATCGCGCCCCTCGGGCCGGCTGAGATCGAGCGTGACGCTTTTTTTGTTGCGATTGACCGTCAGGAAATAGGTCGAAATGCCGTCGGTCTCGGGCGGCAGGAAAGCGCGGGTGTCGTCGCCGCCGTCCGGGCGTTCGATCTTGATGATTTCCGCACCGAGGTCGCCGAGCACCATGGTGGCGTAGGGGCCGGCCAGGATCCGCGACAGGTCGAGGATGCGGAAGCCGGCCATGGCTGCCTTGGGCGTATCATTCGACGCGGGCATCGCGCACCACGAAAATCCGCTCCAGGAGCAGCACCAAGGCATACAGGCTGACGCCGACCACCGTGATCAACAGCACCGCCATGAACATGGCGGCGGTGTCGAGATCGCTTTGCACCACCAAAATCAAATAGCCAAGGCCTTTTTCCGAGGCGATGAATTCGCCGACAATGGCGCCGGCGACCGCCAGCACGACCGCCACCTTCATGCCGGAGAACAGATGCGGCAGGGCGCCGGGCAATTGGATCTTCGTGAATATCTGCCAACGCGAGGCGCCGACGGCACGCACCAGGTCGATCAAATCGGGTTCGGTGTCGCGCAATCCGCGCGCCATGGTGATGAGGATCGGCAGGAAACAGATGGAAAAGGCGATGATGATGTTGGGGCCGACACCGTAGGAGAACCAGACAATGAACAAAGGCCCCAAGGCCACCTTCGGGATCATATTCAAACTGACGATCAGCGGCATGAAGGCGGCGTTTAAGGCGGCCGACCAGGAAAACAGCAAGGCCATGGCGACACCGACTGCTACCGCCAGCCAAAACCCGGCATAGACGGTGATGCCGGTCGATAGGGTGTTGGCGCCCCAGGCATAGTCCTCGAACAGGGTCGCGACGGTGTCGGCCGGCGACGGCATAATAAAGGCCGGCACTTCGCCCCAGTCGATCCACAATTGCCAGACAACGACGACCGCCAGATGCATGACAACCGCCAGCCCGATTTTCTTGGCTTTTGCTGCAGTCTCTTCCATGGCTTGGCCGCCCTAATTCTCTGTCCGGTGCACCGGCCGGACCGCCCTCACGTTAGCCAGCGGTCGACGTTGGCGGCGACGAATTCATCGTCGTTCAGATCGGGGTGATCGCTATAAATGCGGTCGATTTCAGCCTGTTGACCGGGGCCGAGGCTTTCCTCCGGATTGAGGCAGCGAATGCTGTCGAGCAGGCCCTGGCGGCGCAACACTTCGTGGCAGCCGGCGATGCATCCCTTGAAATCGTTGGCGACATCGAATATCGCCGCATTGCAATCGGTAATGCGGGAATCCAGTGCCAGCAACTCGGCGCTGATGCGGCCGTCGGCGATTTCCGCCTTGGCGCGTTGCAGGAGGGCGACCGCCGATTGGGTCCAGACGCTCCAATGGCCAAGCAGACCGCCGGTGAATCGCAGCTCGACCAAGTCACTGCCGCGGCGGACATGAAACGGTGTCACCAGGTCGAGCAGGATATGGTCGTCGTTGCCGGTATAGAGACTGATCCGGTCTTCGGCGTGGGCCGCAGCAATTCCGGCCATGACGTCCAAGGTCCGGTAGCGGTCGAATGGCGCCACCTTGATGGCAATCACGTTCTCGATTTCGGCGAAGCGTTGCCAGAAGCTTCTGCTCAAGGGAATGCCGCCGACGGCGGTCTGCAGATAGAAGCCAACCACCGGAATTTGCGCCGCGACCGCTTGGCAATGCGCGATCAAGGCGTCCTCGTCGGCGCCGCGCAGCGCTGCCAGGCTCAGTAGGCCGGCGTGATAGCCGAGGTCGACGGCGATCGCCGCTTCGCGCTCGGCCTGGGCGGTGGCGCCGACCAGCCCGGCGATCCGCACCAGCGGCTGGTCGGTCCATTCACCAGCGGTTTCCGCGGCCAGGCGCAGCACCGGTTCGTAGAGTCCATGGTCGCGGATTTCGAATTGCGTGGTGTGGACACCGACCGCCAGGCCGCCGGCTCCTGCATCGATATAATACCGGGTCAGCGCCCGCTGGCGTCGGCGATCAAAGGTGCCGTCGGCGTCAAGCGCCAGTGGATGAGCCGGGATGACGACGCCTGCGCGTAGTGTCGCCAGTACCCACTCGGGTAGGTCGGTCCATTTGACGGGCAACAGTGCTTCTTACCCTCTCCATCGCTTGCCGCCGCATGGACAGCTTTCAGTCGCTCGCCTATCGTACTGTGACGCGGATGCGCATCACAAGCGCACAACAAATATGGTCATTGGGAGAACAAGGATGGTTGGAAGAATATCTCGGCTCGGGCGGGTTGCCGCATTGTCGGCCGGCCTAACATTGGCGGCGCAGACCGCCGGCGCCGGCGAATCGGTCAGCTTGATCCTGAATTGGGTGGCCGGCGGCGATCATTCGCCGATCTATTACGCCTTGCAGGAAGGCTGGTACGAAAAAGCCGGCATCGACCTGACGATCGAACAGGGCAAGGGCTCGACCCTGTCGTCGCAACGCGTCGGCATCGGCAAAAACCCGTTCGGGATTGCCGACCTCGGCACCGCCTTGGTGAACAAGGGCAAGGGCGCCGATCTGGTCGCCGTCTTCAACATCTACGCCAATTCGCCCTATGGCTTTTACTGGAAAAAGAGTTCTGGCATCAAATCCCTGAAGGATTTGGCCGGCCGCAAGATCGGCAACCCGCCGTGGGATGCGGCCCGGCAAATGTGGCCGGCCTTCGCCAAGTCCAGCGGTCTTGATCCGAAGTCGGTGACCTGGGTCAATGTCCAGCCGAATGCCAAGATTTCGGCGCTCAAGACCGACTCGATCGACGCCACAACGTCGTTCTACAACATTCACTTCATTTTTCAGCGCGTGTTCGGCGATGACATGGGTTTCGTGTCCGGCAAGGAACTGGGCGTCAACCCTTACGGCAATTCAGTCATCGTCAACGGTGCCTATATGAAAGCCAACCCGGCGGTTGTCAAAAGCCTGGTCGGGGTCACGCAAAAAGCCTATAGCGCCTGCGTTAAGGATGCGGATCCCTGCCTCAAGGCGTTGATCAAAGCCAATTCGGGCATCAAGTACAAAAATGCCTTGGCGAACTGGAAGCTGGTGGTCGAACTGATGGATGCCGATTCGTCACGCAAAGGCGCGCTCGGCTATTTCGATCCGGCGCGCATGGCCAGTGACTACACGCTGATCGAAACCTATTTCAAGCTCGACAAGCCCTTCGATATCACGTCGGCCTACAGCAACGACAATATCGATATGGCAATCAAGATGGGGCAATAAGCCCTAACCCAACTCGGGTCCGGCGGCGGCGATGGTGAGCGCGCTGTCGCCGGGCGGCGGGATTGGTTCTGCCGCCATCCGGAAATAGGGCCGCTCGGCGGTGAAACCCCGTGCGCCAAGCCAGACGGCGATCCGCGGATGTTGATCGAATAAATCGATGTAGAGCGGCCCGTCTTGGGCCGCCAAGGCGGCCTGGAACAGCGTGCGGGCGCGGTCTTCGTTTGGCGCGACCACGGGGCCGAGCTGGTGCGCGGTGCGGCCGTCGCGCCCCAGGATATAGCCGTCGATGCCGGCCGCGCCTTCGCTGACCCAGGCGGCGGCCGGCCAGCGCCCGGCGAGATGACGCAGAATGGCGCTGCGGTCGGCGCCGAAGGCGGTCCTGTCCAAGGCCAAGAGCGCCGGCCAGTCCGCGTCCCGCAACGGGCGAACCCCATGGCCACCGAATTCCGCCGGTGCGGTGGCTGTGGCGCCGCGGCGCAGCCGCGTGAGCTGGGCGAACGCCGTGAACCCCAGGTTTTCATAGACCGGCCGACCGGCCGGGGTAGCATCGAGGATCGGCGTACTGTTCAGACGCTTGAGATCGTCGATACAGCGCGCCATGAGCATGCTGGCGAGGCCCTGCCGGCGCCAATCGGGATCGACCAGGACCATGCTGATCCAGCCGAACCCGGTGTCGTAAGGCAGGCTTAGGGCTGTCGCCATTAGTGTGTCGTCGACACCGTCGATGCAGTGGGCATGCCCGAGGCTCTGCATAAGCTGCCAATCCGCCGCGGTCTGGTTCCAATTGCAGAGCGCCGAGAGTCGGGCCGCGGCGGCAACGTCGTCTGCGCCGAGGCCGCGGACCGCGGCCGGCGGGTCAGTAGTCACCGTCACGGCTGTCGTAATGGGTGGCTTTGCCGAGCGACGGCATGGCATCGCCGACCCAGTGGGCAACCCAGTCAATCATGCGGGTCAAGGGAACTCGGGGATAGCCGAACAGGCCCATGGCGCGGCCGCTATTAACCAGCCAGGCGGTCGGCAGTTCGCTGCCGACCAGCCGAGGCGCCCGTTCGAAGCGCTCGCCGAACGCGCTCGCCAGCCAGCGCACGGCGATGGTTTCCGGGCCGCTGACGTTGAGCGGGCTGGTCGGTGTCGTGCAGTGGCAGAGCGCGCGCAACACCATGGCATTGGCGTCGCCTTGCCAGATGACGTTGACATGGCCCATTGAAAGATCGATCTCCTCGCCGTCGCGCACCTTGACGGCGATGTCGTGGAGCACGCCGTAGCGCATGTCGATGGCGTAATTCAGCCGAATAATTCGGCCCGGCGTGCCGTTGGCGACGGAAAAATGCTGTAGCATGCGTTCCCGCCCGACGCAGGAGCTGGCGTATTCGCCCGGCGGTGGTGTCGGTGCCATGTCCTCGGTCGCGCCGCCCCGGTCGACGGCGACGAACGGATAGACACAGCCCGTCGAAAAGCCGACGATCCGCGCGTTGACATAACGCTCGGCGACCAGTGCGGGCACGTAGGCATTCATCGCCCAAGTCAGTTCTTCCTGGCCAACGGAGCCGAATTTGCGCCCGGCCATGAAAATAACGTTCTCGGCATCGGGCAAAGCCGCGACCTGTTGGCGATCCAGCAGATCGGCCTGATGGCAATCAATACCCCAGGCCGTCAGCTTCTCGCGCAGTCCCGGCTCGCTGAACCGGGCGACACCGGTAATTTGTTTGTTTGGCGCGGCCCGTTTGGCGAGCCGTGCCAGGGTCGGCCCCATCTTGCCGCCGACGCCGAGGATGAGGATGTCGCCGGTCAAGCCGTTCAAATCGTCGATTAAGGCGCCGTCCGGGACGGTCATGACGTCTTCCAAATGATCGACGTCTCGGAAGCGCTCGGGTGCTGTGTCGGGCTCGGTCATGCTCGATGCCTTGGCTGCTATGGAAAGGGCCGCCGACAATGGTAGCATTCCAGGGCATTGAGCCAATAGGAGATGCGCCATGGTGATCAGTCCGGCCGATCTCGACAGCTATCGGCAAGCCGGTCACGTGACCATTGCCGATGTCTTCTCAACCGCAGAGATGGACGCCGCGGTGGCCGACGCCGTCGCCTGGGCCGACGCCTTCGTCGCCGGCTTGGACGCGGACGAGCGGCAATGGTATTTGGAGGAAACCAGTGCCGGCGTGGCCGCGGTACGCAAGCTCGACAACCCCCACCACCATCGCCCGGAATTTCGCCGTTTGGCCGCCGACCGGCGGTTGCTGGACATAGTCGAACGGATCATCGGCAAGGGTGTTACCGTCTATTTCAGCCAAATTTTCTTCAAGCCGCCCCATGGCGGCGGGCCGAAGCCGGTACACCAAGACAATTTCTACTTTGGCCCGGCCGATTTGGATGGATTGATCACGGTCTGGATCGCCTTGGACGAAGCGACCGTGAAAAACGGTTGCTTGCAATTCGCCGACGGCAGCCACCGGGGCCCTGTCCTGGCCCATGAAGCGCCACCGGAAAGTCCCTTCAACCTGCAGGTTCCGGCCGCGGCCGCCAACGGCTATCAGATGCGACCGGCGCCGGTGCCAAAGGGCGGCATTTCGCTGCATCACGGCACCACCTTGCACCAATCGTCGGACAACCGGTCCGGCGACTGGCGGCGGGCCTGTGCTTTGCATTATGTCCGCAACGACAATCCCTTCGTCAGCCCAGCCTTGGCTTACGATCACGACATGGCGTTGACGGTCAGTGGCCGCCCCGCCGGCTCGAATTGACCGGACGCCTTTACCGCCCCTTCCGGCTTTGCTATCGACTAGATGAAACTGCATAAAAATGGAATCATTTTGATGCAGATAATTTGATCTACTTCTAAGTGTTAGAGCAACTTATCTGCGTTCGAATAAACGCAGGTTGCTCTAGGGATGACAACGCCGTTCATAAAACTCGAAAACGTTCGCAAGGTCTATCGAACCCGGAAGACCGAGTTTCTGGCGCTTTCGGACGTCACCTTTGAGGTTGCCGCCGGCGGGCTGGTTTCCCTGGTCGGGCCGTCGGGCTGTGGTAAATCGACGTTGCTCAAGATCTTGGCCGGCCTGCATGGCCACGACGGCGGTACCGTGACGGTCGGCTCGGGCGCTCATGCCTTCGAAGCCGGGCGCGACGTCGGCATGGTCTTCCAGCAGGCGCTGCTGCTGAAATGGCGCAAGGTCGCCGACAATGTCCTTTTGCCGGCGGAAATCCTGGGGCTGCCGATGAAGCAAGCCCGTGAACGGGCACGCGACTTGTTGGATATGGTCGGGCTGACCGGCTTCGAGGAATCGTATCCTTACGAGCTTTCCGGCGGCATGCAGCAACGCGCCGCAATCGCCCGGGCGTTGATACACGATCCGAAGCTTGTCCTGATGGATGAGCCGTTCGGTGCGCTCGATGCGCTCACCCGCGAGAAAATGAACCTTGAACTTCTGCGCATATGGCAGGAGAGCGGCAAAACAATTGTTTTCGTAACGCATGGCATACAAGAAGCGGTGTTCCTGGGAACACATGTCGCCGTGATGACCGCCGGGCCTGCGAAAATGGCAGACTTCTTCGCCGTCGACCTGCCCTACCCGCGCGAGCTTAGCCTGAAGACAGAGGAACGGTTCGGCGCCTATACGCGCCGCGTCTACCGTTTGTTGGGCATGGAATGATTAGACAATGAAAAAGGACTGAAAAATGGCCGAACACCGTTTGGGTATCATTATGCATGGCGTAACCGGCCGAATGGGGACCAACCAACATCTCGCCAGATCGATCGCCGCAATCCGCGACGCCGGCGGTGTCATATTACGCTCCGGCGATCGGGTGATGCCAGACCCGGTGCTGGTCGGCCGCAATGAAGAAAAGCTCCGGCATTTGGCCGAGACATACGGCGTATCGCGTTGGACGACGGATTTGGACAAGGCGCTGGCCAATGTCGATGATACGGTTTTCTTCGATGCCGGCACCACGACCATGCGCGCCGGCCTGCTCGAGCAGGCGATCGCCGCCGGTAAGCATATCTATTGCGAAAAACCATCGGCGGTCGATCTGGAACAGGCTTTGTCGGTTGCCAGGACGGCGAAGGCGGCCGGGATCAAACACGGTGTGGTCCAGGACAAGCTGTTTCTGTCGGGTCTGTTGAAGCTGAAAATGTTGATCGATTCCGGATTTTTCGGCCGTATTCTCTCGGTACGCGGCGAGTTCGGCTACTGGGTCTTTGAAGGCGATTGGCAGGCGGCGCAGCGGCCGAGCTGGAACTATCGTTTGGCGGAGGGTGGCGGCATTATTCTCGACATGCTGTGTCACTGGCGCTACGTGCTGGACAACCTGTTCGGGCCGGTGCGGAGCGTCAGCTGTATCGGCGCCAACCATATTCCGGAGCGGGTCGATGAGACCGGTGCCGGCTATCGAGCCGACGCCGACGATGCTGCCTATGCGACATTCGAAATCGATGGCGGCATCGTCGCCCAGATCAATTCTTCATGGTGCACCCGGGTCAGGCGTGACGATCTGGTGACCTTCCACGTCGATGGTACGCACGGCTCGGCGGTGGCCGGGCCGACGGGCTGCAAAAGTCAGTCACGGGTCAATACGCCGAAACCGGTTTGGAACCCGGATGTTCCGCAAAGCATCGATTTTTTTGGAACGTGGCAGGACGTGCCCGACAACAGCCCGGCCGAGAACGCGTTTCGGGTGCAGTGGGAATTGTTCATCCGTCACCTTGCTGAAGACGGCCCCTTCCCCTGGGACCTGATGGCCGGCGCCAGAGGCGTCCAGCTCGCTATGGCCGGGCTGCAAAGCTGGCGCGAACGGCGTTGGGTCGACATCGAACCGCTAAACGACTGAGGCACGTCGCCGTTGATTGGACTCAACAGCGACGTGCTCTCTTTTTTGTCGCTCACGGCCGTATCACGCCTGACGGCGCTGGCCTGTGCGAGCGCGGCGCATTAGCGCCGGGCCACGGTCGTGGCCTCTAAAGTGTGTCGTGTTTCCGATTAAACACGATGCGCTTTAAGGCTATCGGCCTTCGAATAGGTCGCGGCCCGCGGTCAGGGCCTGGATCTTGGCGTCGGCGATCGACCGCTTCAGCATCCAAAATCCGCAATCCGGATGAATGTAGCGCACCCGTCCCGGCCCAAGGATGGTTTCCGCTCGTTCGATCTGCCGGGCGATCGCATCGGCGGATTCGACGGCGGTGTCCTTGATATCGATGACCCCCATGCCGAAGCCGATTTCAGGCCGCAAATCCTTGAAAACCTGCAATTCTTCTTCCGGCCGCCGACGGCATTCAAGGACCACGTGGTCGACATGCAGGGCGTTCAAATAGGCGATCAGCGCCGACCAGGTACCGCTTTGCACGCTTTGGCCGCCGTAATTGCCGAAACACAGATGCACCGACGCGGTTGTCGTGACCGCATCGAGAACCTTGTTGATGGCGGCCGCCGCCCACGGCCATTCTTCCGGGTGGCCCGGCAAATTCGCTTCGTCCAATTGGATGACATCGGCCCGGCATTCGGCGATTTGACCGGCCAGCACGTCGGCGATGGCGTCGGCGACCGATTCGACGGAACCGTAATGTTTGTCGGCCAGGGTCTTGGCCAGCATGTGCGGTCCGGTCGCGGTAAATTTAAACGGCCGCGTTGCAAATGCGGCCGCCCGACGGCACGCGTTCGGCAAATCCAAACCACCGTGGCCGATCGGCCCGTCGACGACACCAGGCGGCGCTGACCTGAACCGCATGCCCTCATTCTGTCGGTAGGCGACTTTCTCCTCGAAATCGACCGCCGTGCGAATTCCGGACATCGGTTGGACGAAATATTCGATCATGCCGTTGGTTTCCGGATGGCTCGGATCGAAACGGTAGAGTTCGCCGTCGCAAACCAAGTCCAAGCCGGCATGTTCCTGCGTTGCAAGTACCACCCGTGTGGCGTCGACGAGGGCGCTTTCGGTCGGCGAGCGCAACAGCCACTCCGGCACCGGGTAAGAACCAACCACGGTGGTTTTGATTTTCGCTACGTCAGCTGTCATGGCTTTCCCGAAGTTTCCGATCGTTCAGGGGGTCGCAACGAACTGTAGGATCGCCGGCCACAAATAGCAAAAGGCGACCGAAGGCCGCCTTCTAGCTTACGACGCGCAGATCGGAATGATCGCGGCCGTCAGTGCGCGACTTTCCGCGATTCGACATCGTCATCGCTGCTGTCGTCGTCATCCGTCATTTCACGCAGCAATCGCTTCAGGTTCGCCATCATCGATATGGTTTCGTCTTCCTCGTCGTCGGTTGGTTCCACTGAAGATTCGCTCAGATATTGCGGCGGCGGCACGTCTTCCAAATCTTCCCCCGAGGCGATCGCAACGTCTAGCGGCGGGTCGCCGCTCTCGCTAGCGCTCCCGTTCGGCATCAGGTGTGAGCCGTTATCGGCCAATTCGGCCATCGCCGGTGTCTGTGCCAACGCCGCGATGCGCTGCTCCAGAGCCTCCGACGTATCACCGAAATCATTGGTCAAGCAGCTATCGACGGTTCCCAGCAAGGACGACAGCAATTCGCGCAACTGCTTATTGTCGTCAGTCAGCGCCTGCAGCCGGCCTTCGAATTGTCTGCTTTGCTGGTAGATCTGATACAGATCGGCTTCAAACTTATCGGCGAGTTCCGCCAATCGATCTTTGGCTTGAAGGTTCCGATTCCCGAGGTGCCGAATATCTTGCCCGGCCTTTTGCACCCGCTGGCGCAGTTTTTCGATGTCGCTCATGAAACAATGCCCGATTTGTTTCGATCCGACGCATAATTACTGTACTGATGCGTAGGCTGTATGCCATCGCGTAGTGTTGAACTCTTGCTACGGTGCGTCAAGCACTAAATACGCAACGTTCCAATACCTACCACGTCGACTATCGTCCCGCAATACGTAGAAATTGGTCCGGATTCGACCTTACGGTATGTATACCCAGTGGCCGACCGGCCACAATCGTTACTGGCGGGCGTCAAGATCGGCACTGCGAGGATCGCTGCGCTGTCGCTCGATAATGGCGAGAATTTCTGACGCGATTTTGGTGTCTGACGGATCGATGCGTTGTACGGTTCGGTAGTATGCCAAAGCGTTTTGCCAATCCCGCGCTGCCGCCGCGAGTCCGGCCAGACGGCGAAATTCGAGTTTGATCGTGTCCGTGCCGCGCAGCGCTTCCGTATGACGTGGATGCAACAACAGGACTTGGTGCAGCGTCTCGACGGCGTTGTCGCCGATCGGTTCAATATACTTGCCGGCGGACAATTGCTGGCGTGACCGATTTAGTAATCGTTCGACTTGGTCGGCACGCTTGGCCGCCTGATCAGTCAGCAAATTCTCCGACCGCTCGACGCGACGGGCCAAATCGTTCCGTTCGACACGCAGCCCGGCCATGTCCGTGAGATGGCCGGCGATTTCGCGTTGGCTATCCAAATTCGACACAGATGCCCGGCTCAGGCCGTCTTCGAGATGCTTGTTGGTGATGCGCAACGTTTCCACTTGTCGGGCGAGCCGGTCGCGCTCCAAACGCAGCGACGCGGCGGACACGCTTTCACTGACCGGCGCTGGTTTGGCGGCCGCTTCGGCGGCGGCCCGCTCACGCAGGATGTCCCGGTCCTTCAACAGTGCCAAGCGCTCGCGCAGCAGTGCGTCGCGCTGCTCCTTGATACTGGCGAGTTCAGTGGTTAGCGCAGCCAGTTTGGGCGAAAGGTCGATCGCGGCGGGGGCTGCCTCAAACTTGGGCTCCAAAGCGGCAAATTTGTCGTTGTTGACGACGGCGCCCGTTGGTTCTGGCTTCGGACTGTCAACCGATCGTGCCGGTATGGAGGCAAAATTTGGGGTTTCGTATTCGGTGCCACCAATCGCTGCGACGCCACGTTCGACAAGGTCCGGCCAGAAAGCGAGAACGGCGATTAGCATGGTCGCGACGCTGACGCTGATAATTTCCACCGCACCAGACCTTCTGCCGAAGCTTTTGCGGCGCCTCCAGAAAAATCTGCCGGCGGCGGAGCGGTCATCTGATGCCGCGCTGCGCCGCTGGTGGTCCGCCTCGGCGTCTTCGTGGCGTTTGCCTTCGGTTGTCAGGTCCGAGGCAATACGACCGATCAAGTCTGCCGTCAGCGCTTTCTGGCCGGTTTTGTCGACATACTGACGAATGCGGTCGCAGATCGCATGCATGCGTTTGGCATCGCCTTTGGCATGCTGCGAAATTAGCAGTGCCGCGTCCGCCACGGTCAATCCGATCGCTGTGTCGTCGGGTCGCTCGCGACCCGACGGATTCGGCATGTTCATAGGTTCGGCCCGATTGCCCCTAAGTCCCGTCGGCCAGTGTCAGCACACGCGGCCACGTCAAGTTATCCGCGCATGCCCAGCTTGGTACGCTGGATGTAAGCATCTTTAGGGGTGTTCTGGCAAATCCGGCGACCGGACACCGCCAGATTCTTTTCGGCTAACACCGCCGCCGACGGATTTCAACGCCGGGAGCGGACCAAATTTGCGAATTGCCAAGTGATTTCCACAAATTTGTAAATCAACTGCACGTCACCGCCGTAATCGGAGAGACCAATGGCATCAACCGTGCTGGCCTGCGATATCGACATGTCTTTGCCTAACGGTGGGTCCCTGCCGGTCTCAGCGGCATAAGGGCCGCGGCTCGTGGCCACGGATCCGCTGAATGCCGTTGATTGCCTGCCTAACTCATTTTCGATTGGGCCGTCGTGTCGGCGCCATTTCCGTATGTTCTGAGGCAGCCTGAGTAGGGGCCGGTGCGGGCCGACGACGTGTCTCGCCGATCGCTCGCCGCTTTTGAACGGTGCGTCGGACGCTCCGGCGACGTCGGTCGTCGGAAAATTGTCATCTAAATTTGCCATCATCCCTATGGAATCTGATAGGCGCGCACGTGTTTGTAACTTGTGGATTCCGGGTCACAAGGTGTAAAAATGATTAGATAGAGGGCACCCTAAGCGGCGACGCCGCAAAAAGCGGGAGGCAACGAAGCCGATCGTTCCGAAATCGATTGAGGCGGAACGACGGATATTTGAAACGACGCAGTGAGCCCCGGCGCGTAATAAATGGGCGAAACCATCAGCCCGCCCGAACTCCGCAATGCCGGAACGGGCCTCATTGTTGCCCAAAAGATCGACTACGAATGATGGTTAGGGATCCACTAACCTGTTTGAGTATACAGTCGCTGGCAGTGTGGTCATGCGACAGAGATTGGCGCAGAGGAGAAAGGACCCCAAATCAAAGTGAGACCACGGGCGCTATGTATTGACCCCAAAGGGTAGAGGCGCTGGTTGGTCGACCATTTGTTAATCGGATAGCGGTGCGAATACGTTATTGCCATACCGCATTTTCGAAAACGGTTGGCGCTTTGAAAATCGACGGTGACCGTCGGTTGGGCAGTCAAAGGGTATCGTGTTGGACAATGTATTAAAAGTTTTGGTTGTACTGCTCTTCGCTATTTCCGCGTTATTGTTTCATACCCATTTCATCCGTTGGGTGCCTAGTGGTCAGACGCAACAGCGGCCGATCATAGAATTTTGGGAGTTCGCCAGCGAGCCCGGACAAAGAGCGGCATCAGGTCAACCGAACAGTCTCGCCATGTATGTGCGCCGCCGTTATGGTGCACCGACGGCTGTGGTCGGCGGCGTTTTTGCGCCGGTATTGCTGATTGGATTGGCGGCTTTCATCGTCCTGCGGCGGCGCAATGGCGACGGTGTCCGAGGGGATCCGCTGGTTGCCGCAACACCGCCGCCGGTGCTTTCCGTGCAGCCAGGCGCGCTACTGGACAGACCTCGTGCCGCCGCGCCGCCGCCGCCGCCGCAATCAAAACCGGCGGCACCGCCAGACGTTGCTCAACAAAAAAGTGCGCCGGTCCGCAAGCCCGAGCAGAAGCCGACCGAAGATGCCGACAACAAGCAAGATGCCGACAGTAAGATCGCGGCCAAAGCTTCGACGCCGCCGGACACGTTGAAAATCATTCGAGATCGCCTTGCCGCGTCTCGTGACTATCACGATTCTAAAGTGGAGCCACTGGTTGCGCCGCGCCGCAATCCCGAGGTTATGGCCCCAGCCGGCGACGCTCTCACGGGATCCGTGAACGCGACGGCTGGACAACAGAGCGCCGAAGCCGCGCTTCCCGTGGATCCGACGCCGCTGCATATCGGTCAACCCGGCCCAAAACTGGTGTCTACCAACGACTTGAACCAATCGGCGCTAAACTCCGGCGCCGCCGCAGCGCCCAAACTTTATCAGGAATGGTCTGATCCGTTGCAAAATTCCGAGCCCGTTACGCAAGATGCCGGCTTAAACGAGGCGCCCCCGATCCGGTCCGAGCCAAAACCGATCGTCGAGGCGCCGCCCAGGGCTGCCCAGGACGTCACTTCCCCGCGTGTCGACACCGCCGCAGAGTTGCCTACGTCAACAGACATCGCTGCCGACGAAGCCGAAGAAGACGACGAATTCGAGCTGCCGCAATTCCGTCTGTTGGCGTCCGACATGTCGATGGCGTCGTCACGCCGTATCGATAGCAGCACGGCGTCTGCCATCTCGGTATTGCGGGAAGCGTTCACGCCGACGCAGCCGAAACGCGCGGCACGCCTGTTCGCCGGCCGTCATCGGCAACTCAAACGCATTGTCTCGGCGATCGAAGAAGAACGCGCGCATGTGGTGATCTTCGGCGAACGCGGCTTCGGCAAGACTTCGCTTGCCAACATTGTTTCCGAAATCGCACAGGCCGGTGCGATTAAGGTTTTGTCGTGTTCCTGCAGCTCGAACATTTCGTTTGAGGAAATGTTCCAGAATTTCCTCAGCGAAATCGCGTTGCCGCTGCGTGGCATTCCCGGCGGCGCCCATTACATTCAAAACGCCGAGGCCAATGGGTTTGCCAAGCTGTTGCCAGCGGGCAAGTTTGGCGCCACGGAATTGACCGACGCGCTTCGGCATTTGACGGAAATGCATGTCATTTTCTTGATCGACGAGTTCGACCGGGTTCGCGATGATGAGCTTAAAAATCAACTGGCCGAGGCGATCAAGAATCTGTCTGATGTGTCGGCCCAAGTGACGTTGCTGATCCTCGGCGTTGCCGAGAACCTAGAAGAGTTGCTTGGCAAGCATCCGTCCATTCAGCGCCATGTCGTCGGCGTGCATTTGCCGTTGATGACATCACGCGAACTGTTGCGATTGGTCCACGCCGGCGAAGAAGCGGCAAATGTGGACTTTCCCGACGAGCTTTGTCGGGTGATTGTCAGCCTGTCGCGCGGCTTGCCCTATTATGCGCAGCTGATTTGCCTGCATAGCGGCCGGGTCGCGATCGAGAGAAGGGCAGAAGTGGTTGATCGCAAGGATGTGCTGATCGCGCTACAGCGTATCGCCGATGAATCGGATCCGATCGTGGTCGATGTCTATGAGCGCGCGATCGCCGGCAGCAATGACGTTCAAAAAGATGTGGTATTCGCTGCGGCGCAGTGCGACTGTGATGAGTATGGTGCCTTTGCCGCGACTGATGTCGTTGAGGTGAATCTCGGCAAGGACCGGACGTCGCTGCATTTATTGACCGTTCAACGGTCGTTGGCGGCGTTGACCAAGGAAAAAAGCGGGCCGATGCTGAAGAAAATCAATGCACCGCGCGGCACGCGGTATAGCTTTGTTAATTCCATGATGCGCCAATACGTTCTGGTGCGGCAGGCCGAGGACCGCGGGTTGGTGTAAGGCTGGTCGGCGGTGCGCCACAATAAATTCATGGAATAATACGCGGGTCGATGTCGATGACGAAAAACCAAGCTTCACAACTGATACCAGAGGCCTCACGGCAGTCACGGACGCCGTCGGATTCGCCGGTAGCGCGGCTCATGAAGCTGACGCCGATGGAATCGGAAATGAATCTGGTTTCCATTTTGCGCATGATCAAGCGGCGCAAATGGACGTTGATTTTGACGGTTCTGATATTGCCGGCTCTGGCGATGATAGCGATCTTGCAGACAACGCCGCGCTATACCGCAAAGGGCACCGTGATCATCGAGCCCAAAACAGTCAACATCGGTGACATCGATCAGGTTCTCAATCAAGGGCGCCCGGACGTTCGCATCGACAGTCAAATCGAGATCGTGCGATCCCGTGGCCTCGCCAATCGAACCATCGAGCGGCTGTTTCTAGACACTCGGCCGGAATTCAACCCCGGACTTCGGGAGGCGGGCTGGCGCCGTAAGCTTCAGGACACGGCCATCGTGGCGCTCGCCCCCGTTGGTGCTGTGGTCGAGCGCTGGATTGGCTTCAACCCTGTCCCGCAGCCTGCGCCGAAGCGGCCTGGTGACAGAGAAGCTGTCATTGATGAGTTCGCGAAAGCCCTGGAAGTTTCGGTGATTGGCAAGTCGAGCGTGTTGGAAATCGGCTTCACGTCCGAGGACCGCCGACTCACAGCGCAGGTGGTGCGGACGCTGTCGGATTTGTATATCGACGATCAGCTCGAGGTTAAATTCGAAGCCATGAAGCGCACCCAGCTTTGGCTGAACAAACGGCTGGAATCGTTGAAGGAACAGGTGAACAACTCCGAGGCTGCCATCGCCAAGTGGCGTAAGGACAAAGGCTTGATTCGGGGTACGCGATCGGACTTGATCACCGAACAAATTTCACGGCTCAGCGATCAGCGCCTTGATGCGCAATCGCAATTATCGACCGTTCAAGCGAGCTTGGCGCAGCTGCGCGCGTTCGCCGACAATCCGACGGGTCTGGAATCTCTACCGCAGGTGCTCGATTATCCGGTGATTCGCGACCTCCGCGGTCAGGAGACGACCCTGAAAAGCGAAGAAGCGCAATTGGGTTCCCGGGTTGGGCCCCGGCATCCCGATTTGATCAAGGTCCGGGCGCAACTCGCGACCTTGTCGACGCGCGTCGTTGAAGAAATTCGGCGTGTCGGCCGTGGCCTTGAAACCGAAGAAAAATCTGCGCAAAACAAGCACGAGGCGTTGACGGTCGAACTCCGGCGGGCCCGGTCGCGGGCCGCCCAGGCCAATGCCTCGGGTATTCGCCTGCGGGCCTTGGAACGCGAAGCCAGCGCCAACCAGACCCTGCTGCAGACCTTCATGGAGCGGTCAAAAGAAACCGCCGAGGTGGTCGAACTCGAACAATCCGATGCACGGGTCTTGTCCCAGGCCTATGCGCCATCCTCGCCCTCCTATCCACGCAAGGGCCTGATTATGGGCACGGCCATTGGCCTGTCGCTCCTGTTCGGACTGTTGCTGGTCTATTTGCGCGAACTTCTGGATCATACCTTCCGCAGCAGCGACGAAGTCGAATCGGCACTCGGTCTGCCCTGCCTCGGCATTCCAAAGGTCGGCAAACCGGGCTGGCGGGTATCCATCTATGATTATGTGATCGCCAAGCCGACCTCAGTCTATGCGGAAACCATTCGATCGTTGCGCACGTCGCTGTGGCTGCATGGCGCGCAGGAAATGCCGCGGAGTGTCGTTTTGACCTCGTCACGGGCTGGCGAGGGCAAGACCACCACGGCTGTTTCCTTGGCTCGCGTCGCGGCCTTGAGCGGTGAACGGGTCATTTTGGTCGATTGCGATTTGCGCCGATCCTCGGTTCAGACGGCGCTGAAGGCGCCCGCTGGCTCCCGCGGCTTACTCGATCTGCTGTCGGGCGAGGCCACCCGCTTGGAAGTGACCCAGACCGATGCGAAGGTCGAGAACGTCCAATATATCACCGCCGGGTCGCACTCCCATCAATCCGCGAAATTATTGATGTCCGACAATATGGCTGCGCTGGTCCGCGAATTGCGGTCGGAGTATGATTTGGTCATCCTTGATGCGCCGCCGACCATGGCTATCTCCGACGCCCGAATTCTGGCGACGTTGGCCGACACCGTGATCTACTGTGTGCAGTGGCGCGAAACCGTGCAGTCGGTAGTGATGAATGGCGTACGTGCATTGACGTCGGTCGGCGCCAACGTGACCGGAATAGCGCTCACGCAAGTGAACTTCAAAATGCAGGCGCGTTCCGAGTATGTCGGCTCAGAGGAATACGCCCGCGGCTATTCCGGCTATTTCAAGTAAATCTCTGAAAATAAAATCTGTGGCGCTGCCGTCGTTCGGTTAATTGCGGCCTCGTCGTCGGTCGTCCATCGTCAAAAAGTCCCTCGGCTACGCCTCGGTGTACTTTTTACCGGTAAGAAACTGCCAAATCAGACCGCCGGGCCGCCTCAAGATGCGCTAACACATTATTATAATTGAAGAAAAGTACATTGAGCGTGGTGAAGGACTTTTCTTCACGGTCAACTAGTTCCGGTTTGCATGGCATGGCACGTGCAGGCGCCATGCGCCATAAGCGCCTCAGCGTTAAGCGTGCCACGAGTCAAGTCTGGCTTCTTCGATTGGGATCGGCGGCCGGTCTATTGTTGCGGCGCACCATTCTCCGGCGTCGGTAGGGTGGTGCCGGGCAGTTTGGCGAACACGTCCTTCTTGATGCGCATCCACAGGCTGCCGCGATGGCGGGCATCATGTTCGTGAATATAGGCTGCCGCCGTTTCCGACAAACGATAGAGCGACTTGTCCTCGTCGGACCGGGCCAGCCGATAGATCATGGCCGTCGCATCGCGCGCCGCACGAACCGATTGGCCAAAGACGCCGTTGTAGAGGCCTTTGACCATATAGCCGAGGGCAAAACAGGCGACCATCGGTAGCGATTCGCCGTATTTGAAATAATTGTAAAGGCGGTTTCGAACTAGGAAATAGTACCGATCGCCGGTCCAGCTCACCCGGTGTTCCGGCGAGACCTTATGATAGATTTTGATTTCCGGCACATACCGGATGCCGTGACCAAGATTGATCAATCGATGGCACAGGTCGATCTCTTCCATGCAGAAAAACAGCCGGTCGTCATAACAGCCGGCGCGCTCAAAAGCGGCTCGGCGCAGCGCATGGCCGGCGCCGATGAACATGGTCGTGTCGAACTCATCGGCCCATTGGCCCTTCAGCGACTTGGGATAGCCCCAGGACCGGTCGTCGTTCAGTTTGGAAAAATAGTTCAGGATTTGAAACCCGATGGCCGCCAAATCCGGGTGGGCTTCCATGTAATCGACGGTGCGCCGAAGCATCGCCGTGTCGGCGAATATGGCGTCATTGTCGAGCGAAACCACATAGGGCGCGGTGCCAAGCGCGGTCGCCACGTTGCGGCCGCCGGCGACACCCAAATTGCGGCCCAGAATTTCGAGGTGCACGTCGGGCTTGTCGGCGACGTAAGTCCTTAGCATATCGAGATTTTCCGGCTTACTGCCTTGGTCAACCACCCAAACCAGTCGGGAGACGCCGTCCTGTTCTAAAGCACTGGCGATGGCGCCGATGGTGTCCTCGGTCCGGTCCATGGACAGAATGATCACGTCGACAAGCGGATTTTCGGACATGTGCAGACCCTTTGAGGCGACAATACGGGATTTGCGGCCAGCCTCTGCCGACCTTACAATTAAGCTGATATTGTGGACAACCATTGTTGCAAATAGGTTAGCGCCGTCAGCCAGATTTTCGGTCAATCTGTAGCGTTGCATTTGCGCAACAGCGTCAATCTAATGTCTGGTGTTTCAGGCGCTTGTACTTGTTCTTTATCCTAGTCTAAGAGATAGGGTTAGAATACGGGACGTCGGCCAAGCCGGGTAGATTCGGCGCCAGTGTGGCGCAAACGGAACACGGCTGGCATGACGACTGTCGAGCGTTTTAGCGGAGAGGGATCGATGAAGATTTCAGGAATCAAGGCGGTCTTGGCGATCGTGCTGGCGATTGGGGTGTGGGGCTGTTCGTCGCCCGGATCGTCCTTGCCGCCGATTCAGCCGACGAAGCCCGGCGCCTACACGCTCGATAGCGGTGACAACCTTAGGATCATCGTGTTCGGCGAAGAGCGGTTGACCGGCGAATACGTAGTCGACGGCAATGGCGCGATTTCCATACCGTTGCTGGAAACGATTACAGCGCAGGGCAAGACCACCGACCAACTCGAGCAAGCGATCATTGACGAGCTGAAGAAGGGCATTGTGGTCAATCCAAGCGTCAATGTCCAAATTCAAGCCTTCCGGCCGTTCTACATCCTCGGTGAAGTAGAAAAACCGGGTCAGTACCCGTATGTCGAAGGCATGACCACCTTGACGGCGGTGGCGATCGGCGGCGGGTTCACGTTCCGCGCCAAACAAGATATTTTCTCGATTACCCGGGCCCAGGGCGGCAAGTCGATCGAAGGCCGAGGCGGCCGCAATACGGCCGTCGAACCAGGCGACGTGGTATTCGTCTTTGAGCGCTATTTCTAACGAAGGGGGTAGCGTCGCGGGGCCAATCCGTGCGTGTATGGCTTGGCTAAAAGAGAGTAACGACGCCGATCAGTAGCGGGCGGCACGCGGGCGTGTTGCCAAAATCTAGCCTGGATGGGCTGGCGCGGTATGGGTCTAGCCATTGGAATGACGAGCACGATGATGAACAAGCTGGAAGAACATCGCAAAACAGTCGGTAGCATTCGAAGGGTGAGGATAACGCCTGGCGTGTTCTTGGTCGCCCTGGCGATGATTTGCTCGATTTCAACCACGGCGGTGGCGCAACAGAGGATCGAACGAGGACAGACGGTCTTTCAACGGCCGCGGCCCGACTATGATCCGATTGGCGTAAAAGTTGGCGGCTTCACTTTACACCCGTTCGTCGAAATATCTGAAACGTACAACGATAACGTATTTGCAACCAATAATGACGAGTCCGATGATTTCTACACGACAGTTCGGGTCGGCGGCTCGCTTGATAGCAATTGGAGTCGACATAGTTTGGGCGTGGCCGCTTACGGGTCCATCGATCGCTATTGGGACTTAACATCGGAGGATTCCGAGGAATGGGGCGTGTCGATGACATCGCGCGCGGATCTCTCCAATAGCGACACATTGCGCGCATCGACCCGGTTCGACCGGGTCATTGTCGGCCGTGGCGATCCTGAAAATACCGGCAATCAAGATCCCGAAGAGCTTAATCGTACGTCTGCGCAACTCGGCTACCAACACCGTTTCAATCGCATTGCGATCGGCATTCTCGGCACGGTGCGGCGGTCCGACTATGTCGCCGGCCAAGATCGCGACCAAGACCGCACCGAGGGGCGCATTGCCACGCGGGTCGGCTATGTGCCGTCGCCAAACGTTTCGTTCTTCGTCGAGCCGTTCTTTTCGACTCGTCAGTATGACCGACGCGAGGACTTCGGTGGCCTTGAGCGCGATGCCGACGAGATCGGCGCCTTCATTGGCTCCCGATACGACATTACCGGTATCATCACCGGCGAGACGTCGATTGGCTATTACACCGTAAGCTACGATGATAACCGGGTCGACGACGCCAATGGCCTTGCCATTCGCAGCTTAACCAATTGGAATATCACGCCGTTGACCACCATCATCGGTCGCGTATCGCGCGAAGATGAAGCCACGACTTCGGTGAATTCTCCAAGCAAGACGTCGACCCGCGTCGGCGTTGCGGTTGAACATGAATTGTTGCGCAACGTCGAATTGCGCGGTAGCGCCAATTATGAAAACGAAGATTTCGAGGATATCAATCGCACGGACGAATACTACAGTCTCGAATTCGGCGCAAACTATTTGCTGAACCGGAATTTCCGTATTGGCGCAGACTACTTTTTCCGCCAACGCGAAGCCGAAGAGGCTAACGAAGACTATATCCAAAACCGGTTCATGTTGACGCTTCGCGCCGTTCTCTGACGGCGGCTGCCGTACTTATCCCCTAACGGCCTACATCCGCGCCTACGCAGCATCGCGCAAGCGTGAGCGACCGTCGAAATGATTGGGCGTCGGCACGCCCATCAAATCGAGAATGGTCGGTGCGATGTCGACCAGGTCGCCGCTTGGCATTTCACGGCCATCGATACCGGGGCCGTTGAGCAGGAAAAACCCTTGATTGTAGTGGTCACCGGTCCGGCGGAAGGGCGCCGGCCCAACGCGGCCGTATTGCGGACTGTCGATGACGTTGGTCGGCGTGTCGGTCCAGATGATAATGAGATCGGCATCCGGTTGGCAGGGCTCGCCGGGAGCCGGCACCGTTTTACGGGTCCGAATCAGCTCCTTGACCATCGGTCCGCCGCCGCGCGCGCATTTGAGGTCCATTAGCAGGCCACAGATTTCGTCGAGGGTGGCATCGAACCGGTCCGGTGCGATGATGCCGTTCTGTTCCCGTCCGGCCAGATTGATGCGAACATAGCCGTCCGAAAAACTCGGCAACGCGAACGCCTTCATACGCGGCCAGAGGCGGCGATACCACATCTGCGGCATATAGCGGTAAGTGTCGCCATCCAGCGGGTGCGCTGGGCTCAAGGGATCGTCCGGCCATAGTTTTTCCAGTTGCTGGGAAATTCGAAACTTGCAATGGCGGCGGATCAGGCGGCGCAAAGGCTTATCATCCGCCTTGAGTGCCCAGATCGCGCGCAGCCATTCGGTTTCCTCGAGACGGGCGTAATCCGGCAACCCGCTGTCGCGGTCCGCAGCCGCCATGGCAACGCGGCCATCGAACGAATGACGATACAAAAGCTCCGGCAAGAACAACCAGCTCGGCAGATCCGAGGAATTGGTTTTCATGCCCTCTTGGGAAAACACCATGACCATGGCGTCGTCCGGCGCGGCGTCCATAAAGCGCCCAACAGCGCGGTCCGTCGCCTTGTAGACGTTCAACAATGCATCGCTCTGAGCATCGCCGTAGATCGTCGAAAGCGGGTGATCTTGTTGGCTGAGATGCCAAAATCCGTGACCGGCGGAATGCACTTCGCCGTAGACGACGAGCGTCAGGTCCCAATCTTTTTCGGTCATCAAATGCAGACATGCCTCGGTGCGGCGCTCGATGCCGGTAATCAGATCCTGCTCCAATTGGTTGGTTTTGGTATCGGTCTCCCAAACGAGGATGTCGTCTTTACGGAGTGCCGGATGGGTACCGAACCGCTCATTGATGGCATCGAAGAGCTCCGGCGGCTGCGCTTCGGATGGTCCTTGCGGCGAGTGCGCACCCCATGCGAGGACCTGCACGCCGGACATTCGATCCGAGACGCGGGCATGTGGGACGTCGAAAGCAATTATTTTGCGGTCGGGACAGTAATCATAAAACACGCGGCAGCCGTCGTAGTCGTAGGCACCAATTTCGTCCACGCGATAATCGGCCAATATCTTGGCCGGCGACCAATAGCCGGTGGTCTCCGGTTTGCAGCCGGTCAAACACGCCGTCCAAGGCGATTCGGCGGCATACCCCTTGCCGCCGAAGACTTTGGAAAACAGCCCTCTTTTCATCATCGATTGCAAGTTGGGCAGGTGACCCTCTTGCATCCATTTTTCAATCAGCCGCCATTCGGCGGAATCGAGGCCGATGGCAATGACGCGGTTTTTTTCAGCGATGTTGATCATGGAAAGCGTGGCCTCGGTTGCACAGGATAAATTGAGCTCCACGGCCATCGGCGTGACAGGCGGCCGTGAGTATGTATTCTAAACGAAATGCCGTCATCGTCGACTCGCCGTCATGTCGACTGTATCTTAATGATCTAGCGATATTCCCTAAACTTCTGGTAAATCGGACGGCTTTTCTGACAATTCGGTCGGACCAGGCCAAATAGGGCAGTTCCGCGTCGATATTCCGATCCAGAGATCGGCGGAACTGTGCTAGGAAGATTCGGCAATCGATTCGCTTGATGATATTAAACGGTCGGCGAGGGTTTGAGTTCGAGGTTCCAAACGATCGTCATCAAACGATCGATGGGCCACTATTTTGTGTTGGGATGAGCGTATGACTACACTGGTTACCGGGGCCGCGGGCTTCATCGGGTTTCATGTTTGCCAAGCGCTGTTGGCGCGCGGCGATGCGGTCGTCGGCATCGACAACGTAAACGACTACTATGACGTTGCCTTGAAGAAAGCCCGTTTGGCGGACTTGGCCGATCAGCCCAACTTTCAATTCTTGGAAATGGATATCGTCGACGCGGGCACACTTTCCCAACGCCTTGGCTCGGCAACTAAAATCCGACGCGTCGTGCATTTGGCTGCCCAAGCCGGCGTTCGCTATTCCCTGACGAACCCCATGGCCTATGTCCATTCGAACCTTACCGGCCATGTCGCCATACTTGAATATTGCCGTCATAACGACAGCGTGGAGCATCTTGTCTACGCCTCTTCCAGTTCGGTTTACGGCGGCAACGATTCGCTGCCGTTTCGGGTAGAGGATCGCGTCGATCATCCGGTTTCGCTTTATGCCGCGACCAAGAAGGCGGATGAATTGATGAGCCATACTTACAGCCACCTCTATGGCCTGCCGCAAACCGGCCTGCGTTTTTTCACCGTCTACGGCCCGTGGGGGCGGCCGGACATGGCGATGTGGATTTTCACCGACGCCATTATCGGCGGCCGGCCCATTCCGGTCTTCAATCAAGGCGACATGAAACGGGATTTCACCTACATCGACGACATTGTCGCCGGCGTCTTGGCGACCTTGGACAATCCGGCGCAAAACAAAAATGGCGCGCCGCCGCACAAGGTCTACAACATCGGCAACAGCCGATCCGAAGATTTGATGCGGTTGATCAGCCTGTTGGAGCAGGCAATCGGATGTAAGGCAGAGATCCGCTTCGAACCGATGCAGCCCGGCGATGTCAAGGAAACCTATGCGGATATCTCTGCCATCGAACGGGATGTTGGCTATGCGCCAACGACGCCGATCGATGTCGGCGTCCCGAAGTTCGTCGAGTGGTTCCGTGCCTATAACGGACTGTAGTCCGGGCGTCCAACAATACCGGGGGCTGAGCCGAGCCGGTCGGCAAGGCGCGGCTCTCACCCTCTGCCTGCTGTTTATCGTCGCTTGCATCGCCTGGATTGAGCCGCTTTATCGCCTGCCGCTGCATATAGATTACAATTACAACGAAGGCTGGAACGCTTACTTCGCGACAAAAGCCGCACAGGGCGTGGAAATCTATGCCCAATCCGATGGTTTGGTTTGGGCAAATTATCCGCCGGTTTCGTTTTATGTATTGAGCTTGTTTCGGCCCTGGGTGACCGACTATGTCGTCGCCGGCCGCGTGTTGGCCGGCGTTGCCTACTTTGCGGTCGCGTTAGGCCTGCTCGTGATTGGTGCCCGATTGTGCCGGTCCTGGATGGTGGGCGGTCTTATCGCGGCGTTTTTCTTGGCCGGCATGGGCGTTCATTTTCGCATGTATGTGGCGATGAACGATCCGCAGATGCTGGCCCATGCGTTTATGGTGCTGGGCGTTGCGGCCTATGTTTGGCGCGCCAATGCCGCCACTCTCGTGCTGGCGGCGCTGCTGGTGGTAATCGGCGGCTTCACCAAGCACACGCTGTTGGGTGTGCCTTTGGCCATGACCATCTATGTCGCCGCCTTCGACCGGCGGCGCCTGTGGATCTGGATCGCCGCGGTGGCGCTGATTTCGGCGGCTGGATTTTGGCTCAGTTATGTTCAGTTCGGGCCGGATTTCTTCGACCAGATATTCGCCACGCGGACCTATTCCCTGAAAGACCTGATCCAGAAAAGTTCGGAATGGTTTGCGGTCTGGTCGCTGCCGCTCGCTGCGCTCGCCGTCGCCTGGGCGGCGCTGCCCGCCGATCGCGGCATCGTCCTCGGCCTGGCGATTGTGCTTGCAAGTAGTGTCGTGGCAATTCCGTTGTCCGGCGGCGCCGGTGTCTTCTACAGCGTTATGTTTGACGTCCTTATCGGGCTGAGCATCGGTGTCGGTGCCATTGTCTCGGCGGCGGGCGTGCTCACGGCCCGGTCGGCGCGGTCGTCGCTGATCGCCTTTGTTTTGCCGTTGGCGCTAAGCCTTTGCATTTTGCTGCCGGCGCCGGCCTCGCTCGCGCGGGCGTTGAACCATGTGTTCGGCAACGCATGGCTGGCCCGCTACGCCGCTGCCGGCGTTGAGGACACCGACTACCTGCGCGATCGGGAAGGGTCGGTATTCTGCGAAAAGCTCGCCATCTGCTACTGGGCCGGTAAGGCTTTTGAAGTCGACCATTTCAACGCTCACCAGGCGACGCTTATCGGCAAGCTGGACGCGACCGTCTTGCACGAGAAAATCAGCAACCGTCATTTTCAAGTCATTCAACTCAGTTATTTTGACGAACCCCGGGACGAGCAGCTTTATACCCAAGCCTTTCTCGACCTTCTTGCCACAAACTACCGTGTCGATCGGCGTAGTCTGAATGGCGTATTTTTCCGGCCGCGCGATGAATGAACCCGACCACAAGCAAGTCGTACCTGTTGAATTGGCGATCATTGTTCCAACCCTGAACGAAGAAGGCAACATCGAGGTCGTGTACGACCGTTTGCACCAGGCGCTTGGGTCGATCGGCTGGGAAGTGATTTTCGTGGACGACGATTCCAACGACGGTACAATCGCCAAAATTCATGCACTAGCCATCGACCACGACAACGTACGCTGTTTGCGGCGGGTCGGCCGCCGCGGCCTGGCTTCGGCCTGCGTCGAAGGCATGATGGCGACCGCCGCCCCGATCTTGGCGGTTATGGACGCCGACCTGCAGCATGATGAGACCTTGCTGCCGCGCATGCTGGATCTGCTTGGTCAAGACGGCTTGGATATCGTCGTCGGCAGCCGCTTCGCAGAGGGCGCAAGCCTTGGCGATTTTTCAGCGGTTAGGGAACGCCTCAGCCGATGGGGCAACAACATTAGCCGACGGCTGACCGGCGTGCCGCTTACCGACCCGATGAGCGGGTTCTTCATGCTGCGCCGCGGTGTTTTGGAAGAAGTCGTGCATTCGCTCTCGCAGGAGGGATTCAAGATCCTGCTGGATATTTTCGCGTCCTCGCCCCGGCCACTCAAGTTTGCCGAGCTGCCGTATTCCTTTGCCAGCCGTCATAGCGGTCGCAGTAAGCTGGATACGCTCATTCTATTGGAATTCTCGATTCTAATCGCCGACAAGCTGCTTGGCCGCCTCATACCGGTTCGTTTTGCGCTGTTCGTGCTCGTCGGCCTTGTCGGCTTGGTGGTCCATATCCTGCTGTTGAGTTCCGGCATGTTTGTCTTGAACCTGGCGTTTTACTGGAGTCAGGCGATCGCGGCGGTGATCGCCATGACCGGCAACTTCTATCTCAACAACCAATTCACCTACCGCGACCGACGGCTATACGGATTCCAGTTCTTGAAAGGGCTGTTGTCGTTCTACGTCGCTTGCGCCATCGGCGCGATTGTCAATTTGCAGATGGCCGAGTATGTATTTCAGCTCGGGGCTCACTGGGCATTGGCGGGAATGGTCGGCGCCGGGGTCGGTTCGGTCTGGAATTACGGCATCGCTTCGACATTCACGTGGAAATCTGCATAACGCAAGGTTGAAATCGTTCGAGTTGAACGGGATTTTCGCCGAAATGCCGTTGCAAATTTGCAACTTGCTAAAAATGGTGCAATGGTGTGCGATACGGGTTTCGGATTCGCGAACGACACTTATTGAGGCGTTGCGTGCAACGATATGGTGGTTCGCGAACCGTGCCGCGGCACTGAAGAACCGCGCCGACCACTGCCGCCGTGTTGTCGGCGGCTAAATCCGGTGCTTGCCGCTGTTTCCGTCGCTCGCAATGACAAGGGCAATGGGTGCGGGATTTGAAACATACGGCGTTTAGGCGAGATGCCAGATTGCCGTCCATTCGTACCGGGACCGGTATGGTGGCGGGGGCGGCGGTTCATGCCGACGGCACCTTCCGGCGCCCGGTCTGGCGCGGCATTTGGGGCCGCCGTCGAGCGGTGGCCCTGATTGTGCTGGCCGGTGTTGCGTCTGTCGCTGTCGGGTTGGCACTGACGGCGCCGCGATACACAGCGCAGTCCGTGGTCGCGATTGAGCGGCCATTGGTGCGCACGGCAGATGCCAATAAGGCCCCTGACGGCACCCTGCCTATACCCGACCTCGGTGCGGGCATGCAGGTTGCGACGTCGCGGCGGCTGGCGCGCCGGGTGTTTGATCGACTTACCGATCCGATGAAGCAAGAATTTTACGCCGGCGAGCAGTCGCTTGCGCGGACAGCCATCGGTTTTATCGATCAAACGCGGCGTTCGGCCGGCAACCTGTTTGCCGATGCTACAACCGACAAGCCGGCTGGCTCACCGGATCAGGAAGGCAGCCGCGGCTTCGGATTGTTTCTTGAGCGCTTGACGCCGCGCCGGCTTGGCACAGCACCGGTAATTGCTTTTGAAGTTCAATCGGCGTACCCGCTTAACGCGACGGAAATTGCCAACATGGTCGCTGATCAGTTCGTCACCGAGCGTCTTGAGCGACAGCTCGAGGCGGTGCGGCGCGAGTCACAATGGATCCACGCCCGGCTAACCGAGTTGCGGCGCCAGTTGGAAAAATCCAAGGCAGCATTGAGCAATCATCGTACTAAGCTCGGGTTGCGGCCGGATTCCGAGGTTGACTCCGTTGGCCGTACCATCGCCGAATTAGAGCAAGACTTGGCGAATGCTTCGAACAGGCGAGCGCTATTGCAACGTCGGCTGCAGCGCATCCAAGCCTTGGATGACAGTCCGGCTGCGGCTGAAGAGGCCGCTGCGCCGGAAGTCGGCCTGGTCAAGGAAGTTGCCGGGGTCGAAAAGCAACTGCGTGGCCGGCTCGAGCGATTGGCCAATTTGTATGGCGAACAGCATCCCGACGTGCGCCGCGTGCGCGCCATGCTCGATGATATTCAAAAAAGCATTGCGGCCGAGCTTGCCACTGTCACCGAAGGTCTGCGGCGGCAGCTTGCCACGGCGACCCAACGCGAAACGTTGTTTGCGGAAAAACTCGAGCGGCTCCGTCAAGAACACGCCGAGACAGTTGCTGCCCGGCAAGGTTTGGTGGACCTTGAACAGCGGGTACAGATTGACGTCCTGGTGCTCGACCGTTTCATGGCTCGCTTCGGTGCCAGCGACGGCGGCGCGCGGGCTGCGTCGGCTGGCAGTGACGCACGCGTGGTGGCGCATGCCGAAATCCCCGCGACGACAAGCTATCCGCCGACCATAGAGGCTCTTGCCATCGCCTTCGGCGGATCACTTGGCCTTGGGTTGTTGTTCGCCGTCGCGGCCCATTTCCGCGAGTCCGGCTTTCGGTTTGCCGGCGATCTCGAAAGCGCCACCGGCATCAGCGTGGCCGCACGCATTCCGGCTATGGATGGCGCCGCCGGGCTGCACGATTTTGTCGTCAATCATCCGAAGTCGGCGTTCGCGGAATCCCTGCGTCACCTCTATACGGCTATTTTGCTGACCGATGCCGTCAAACCGCCGAAGCGAATCCTGGTAACTTCGGCCCGAGCCAAAGAAGGTCGAACAACGCTCTGTGTTTCGCTGGCGCGCATTCTGGCGGAAAGTGGTCGGCGGGTTCTGTTGGTGGACGCCGACATGGCCGGCGGCGACTGCCACGGCTTTTTGGATGTGCCCAAATCGCCGGGCTTAGTTGATTTGGTGGCCGATGATGCAAAGTTCGAAGACGCCATACACCGCGACGCCGTTTCGGGCTGTTATGTGGTGCCCGCTGGCCGCCATGGCGGCGGGCTTGATATCGCGGCTTCAGACCGGCTGAAAGAGGTTTTGAATTCCTTTGCCGAAGTTTTCGACGTCGTGATCATCGATGCGCCACCGGTGCTTGAAGCGTCGTATGCCAGCCTGTTGGCCGCCAATAGTGACGGCGTGGTGTTCGTCGTGCGATGGCTGCACACACCGCGCGAAGCGGCGCTTCAGGGGTTGCGCGCCGTTGCCCAGTCCGGCGGCCGATTTCTGCGTCTGGCGATGACCATGGTCGATGAAAAGGCGCAGGCCCGATTCGGCGATCACAGCGGCGCCGGCTGATCCTTACCGCGCCGCACGGCTGCGCCGCGATGTTTGTGTTTTGCAGGTCTGTATTTACTTGGTGCCGAAGCGCCGCAGACGTTCTTCCAGGTCCGGTCCCCGGCCCGGGCTATGGTCGCGTTCAAAGGTCAATCCGTCGGCCAACGTGTGGTTCTGTCCTTGATTGACCAGCATTTTTACGCCGCGCAAGCTGTGCCATGAATTTGCGACGATACTAGCGGCAAGAGCGTCGGCTCGGGTGTCCAAATCAGCATCCGCGACACAGTCGTTCGCCAGCCCGATGCACACGGCTTCCTCCCCGGAAACAACGCGGCCGGTGAACATCATCTCCTTGGCCAGCAACGGCCCGACGCGGCGCGGTAGCCGTTGGCTCATGCCCCAACGCGGCGTCATCGCCCATTTTCCGTGGGTGTCGGCGAATTTGGCGGATTGACACGCCACCAACAGATCACAGGCTAGCGCCAACTCCAGGGCGCCGGTATAGCAATGCCCGCGAACCGCGGCGATCGTCGGCTGCGGCAGCGCCTCCAAAGCTTCGATCGTTTCCGCCTGAAATTCGGGGGTCGGCGCCATCTCTCCGGCTTGTATCGCCTTCAAGTCGTTACCGGCGGAAAACGAGCGGCCGGCGCCGGCGAGAACGACGCAACCGACGGTGTCGGTGGCATCGGCGATGGCGTCAAGATGTGCTCTCAAGGTCACGAACAATGCCGGATTGAGCGCGTTTAAGGCGTCGGGTCGGTTGAACGTGAGCCTGGCGACGCCGTCGGCGTCATCGCGTGTCACCAGTGAAGTCATGGGGGTTCTCTCATTTGATTGATCGCGCTGGAATTGTTTCAGGGCGTCTATCGCCCCATGTTAGGCTGAAGGGTAGACTTGGCCAAGCCGCCGGCGGTGACATCGGCGCTGGTCTCTGCGCCAGGGGAGTATGGGTTTTGGCAAACCTGAACAGGCGGCAATTGTTGGTGATGGCCGCGGCCACGGTCGCGGCAGTTGCGACGGCAGAGGGCGCGCATGCGGCCGAACTGTTGCGGTCCCGGCGAAAAGGGTTTTCTACACGGTCTCGGCGTAACGGGGTGTACACACGGTCGCGGCCGCCGGGCGGGCGGGAACCGCGTTATAAAACCTATTGTGGGCGAACGTCCAACGCGTGTCGTGGCTCTTACAGCGACAATAAGCACGAATTCCTGATGGACCGCCACAAACAGCGCCGGCTAAAAGATCGACAGGTGAAGAAAGCGCCGGCATCGGCCGACCATCCCTAGACTGACCACGAAAATTCGCCTTTGAAGGTTTCGTAAATCCGACAGCGGTACGATGTCTTGTCATCGCCGCGGGGCGTGATCGCTTGTTTTGGAGAAATCCGTGTTGGCAATCGAGACGAGGTATCCGTGGTTTCACCGGTTCTTCCGGTACGTGTTTTACAGTGGCTTGATCGCGGTGGCGGTATTGTCGGTCATTCCCGTTGTGACCGTGCCGAGCGTCGGCCTATCCGACAAGTTCGGTCATTTCTTGGCCTATCTGGCCTTAGGCGCAACAGGCGTCATCGGCTTTTTCGGCATACGCGGCCCCGTAGCCGTGGTCTTGGGAATCATTGCATTCGGCTTTGTCATGGAATGCATCCAGTTTTTTGTCCCAGGGCGCATGTTCAGCGTTTTGGACATGGTTGCGAATGTGGGAGGTTCCGCGGCCGGCGCCGGTTTAAGCAGTTTGGTCGGTGTTGCCGCCAATTTTGCCGGTGACCGGATGGCAGGGCGCAAAAAAAGTGGCCCGCCGAAGCGGGCCGAGTCAACAGGGAGGCATTCTAGAAATCTAAAAACTAATCAATAACCAGGGTCGTCTCCGGGTCCCGTGCGGTCATGAACCGTTTGGTCCCCTGGGCTTCGCGCGCGACGCGTACGAAGCCATTTTCGATCAGGCAAGCCAGATGCAACATCACCGTTTGCTCCGGCAGACCGCATCGGCTTGCGATCTCAGACCCCGTTGCGAAGACATCGCCGCGAACACTCTCGGTTTTGCCACGCAGGGCGTCGTACACAACCCTCTGTTCCCGTGTAATGACGCTACCCGTGCCGGACGAGCGAATGACCCCTGAGCCATTTTTCTCCGGCGATTTGGTGCGTGTCGGTTTGGCTGACCGAAAGGACAACAATCCCGCCAAACCCGACATCTCCTAACCCCTCGACGGAAACCTTATGCTGGTAACCATACTGGAGGTCGAATCGCGCGTCAACAAAAAAATGCACGTTTTCAACGTCGTACCCATATATATTGATAATTCAGATGAGAATTATGGAATAGCGAATAATATGAGCCGCATTCGGCCAAGGTCATTTTCGACGACTGTTCGCAATCGCCGACCGCGTCGAATCTGGCGGACCGTTCGGGTCTTGGTGTCGATAGAGTGGCCAGCCGCCGTTTGCCACCGCTGCCAGTGACGGTTGTTTCTGGCCGAGTCTATGTCTGTAGATCCACAGGTTGGTTAGTACGCGTTCAATAAATATCCGGGTTTCGCGTGTCGGCAGGCTTTCGATGAACAACAGCGGGTCATTGTTGTCCTTGGTGCGACGCTGCCATTTTTTGAGGTTGCCCGGGCCGCCATTATAGGCGACAGCCAAACGGAAAATGTCGTTCTTCACGTATCTATTGTTCATCAGGCGAAGGACGTAGCGCTGACCCAGGTCGAGGTTGAGACTAGGGTCGAATAGTTGCCGGTTGCGGCGGCCGCGAAAGGTATATTTCCGCGTCAACGAACGCGCGGTTCGCGGCATCAGCTGCATCAGTCCGCGTGCACCCTGGTGACTTTTGGCTTCGGGATCGAATGACGATTCCTGGCGCATGAGGGCAAATAGGAACGCGCGGTCAACGCGATAGCCCCGTGTTGGACGCCACGGCGGAATTGGAAAGTACGCCGCATTGAGTACGGCTTGATCGATCGCGTCGGAGCCATCGGCGACAAGGCGTTCGGCGAGCCGATGCGACAGGCCAGCAAGACGGGCGTGATTGGCGACGGCGAGCATGGCGCGCGTCGTCATCGGGCCCTTCCAGTGTTCGAAATGGAGCAGTTCCTGTTCCGCCAGGCGGTATTGGCCGATTTGCAGTAGAGCCAGTGCGCGCCGGCCTTCGTCGAATTTCCGCAGCTCTGTGAGGTGGCTGCTGGTCAATGATTCCGGCGCAAATGCCAGGTCCATTGGAACGCCGAGCAGGTGCTGGCTCAGGATACCGTAGAAGGTTTGCGGATAAGACGCCCCTTGGTGCAGCCAGCGCCGGACTTCGGCCGCGTGGCCGAGCTCCGAATGGGCGCGGGCCGCCCAGAATGCGCCGGCGGCGAGATTCCAGGGTGATGCATTCCGCGAACTGGCGAGAGCTTCGAAATGATGTTTCGCCAAGACAAAATCTTGCAACCGCCAGGCCGCGAGACCGACCGTCCAATGCGCGATTGGTAAATGGGCACCGGATCGATCGGCAGCCGGTAAGGCCCAGCGCAAGGCTGTTTTGTCGTTGCTGTAATAATACCAAGCGGCACCGAGATCGGCGCGGGCGGCGTCGGTTTCACGGGTATCCAGCAGCCGTCCGGCTTCGCGGCTCTCCAACAGCCGCGCTGTCGCGGTCAACCGCGTTTTTCGTAGGTTGCGGCGAACCTTGGCCAGAAGGCGCCGGCGGCGTTTGTCTTGGCTCCGCGACAACCGTTTGCTTGATCGATAGCCCTTGGACGGCGGCAAGGGTGTGGCCAAACTTTGCGGTTTACGTTGATAGCGCACCGGACGACGCACACCTTTTGGCTTGCGCTTCAGCGCCAGTCGCCAGATCCGCCTGGCGGGCGGTAGCGCCCGGTAGGCCTTGAGCCATGCCGTGAGTTCGCGAAAACGGGAGCGATAGGCAGTCGGATGCAGGTAGCGCTGGGCCAAAACCTGTCCCATCAGGACGGTATCGTCCAGCGCTGCGATGACCGCGTCGGCGGCGATCATCTTGCCGGCCTCCTGTTGGTCGAATATTAGCCGGTAACGGGCCGTGTCGGCCGCGCCGAGCGGCCAGCCGATCACATCGTTGCCGATCGTCGCTGCTGCCGGCGGTGCGGCGACCAACGGGTATTCGGCGCGCGCCGAGCTGACGACGGAAAGGGTCATTACCGCCACGACAATAGCCGCAATGGCGCGGCCCGGCCGGCAATTGACCGAAGCTTGGGCATAATGGCGAATGATGGAACCTGAGATCACGACCATGAATCGGCGTCCGACAATGGGATCTGTCCCCAGTACAATCCCATAGCATCAAGCAACCTAAGATTTCGTAAGTGGCGGCGGACAAATGCTCGTCCCCGCCGGTTGCACAACACCTGCCGGGCTTCACCGCCGATGATCGAAATAGACTTTAGGCGCCGCAGGCCGGGCGTTTGTTGACAAAACCCCAGCCAAACACATCATCGCGCCCGGGCTCGCCGAGGTCCAAAACGTTTTGGCGCAGGATCCTTCGGATGTCCACGGCGTTCGGCTTGGCGCCGTGGAACACTTCGACTGCCGTCAACACACTAACAAACGGTGCCGCGAACGACGTGCCGCTTTGATAGCGTCCACCGCCCGGCACGGCGGTCCAAAGCCGTACGCCTGGAGCTGCAAAGTCGATGTAGCCGCCACTGTTGGCGTAATCGTAGATCGTGTGGCCGGAACCGACGGCGGTGATTGCCAAGACATGCGAATAGGCGGCCGGAAATGCCGGACGGTCGGACCGGCCCCAATTGCCGGCTGCCGCGACCATGACCAGGCCGGCGGTGTTGGCTTTATCGAAGACCATGCGCGCGACTTTGTTGTCGGATCCGGCAATGCTCAGATTCAGCACATGGACCCGCTCCGACAGGATCCAGTTCATTGCCTTGAACAGGCCCATGGCATTGCCGACGACCTTACCGCTGCCGTTCTTTTCGAACATGTTCGCGGCCTTGATTTCGACATTCGGCAGCAATCCACCCCAGCCGCGATCGGCCGGGTTCCCGGCGATCAATGCGGCGATGGCTGTGCCGTGTTCGGCGGGGCCGGGCACGCGCCCGGGACCGTGGAACGAGCGGTACTCGATGTTGCGCCCGACGAGTGCGGGGTGGGACAGATCGACGGCTGCGTCGATCATGCCGACGCGAATGCCCTTGCCGCAGCGCTCGCCCGGAGGCGGCCAGCCGATTGCGGCGCGCGCCCTGCTGCTGTTGCGGGAGCGCGATATTTTCGCCGCCGTCTCGTAGCGCTGGTTGGCGTCGATGACCAAGCCGGGATATTGCCGGCGAAGCCGGGCGGCAGCCTGGTCGACCGTGATTGCAGGCGGCGTTCGCAATCGGTAAACGGCCATCGACAAGGCCGGTAACCGTTGCCCTTCGATTAGGCGATAGCCGTCGCGACGGACGCCGGCGAGGAACCGCCGTGGCGGGTTGGCAACGACCAATTCGCCTGGTTCGATGTCGGCGCGCTCGGTGTGTGGTCGTGCCGGGCGCATGGCCGCCGACCGATCGCGCGACCCGGCCTTGGCGGGGCGTTGGGACGGTGCGACGGACCGGTCCTTTCCGCGGCCATCGCAATTAATCAAACGTCGTCCAATGACGGTGCCACGCGCATCGTAATCCAAGACGGAAATGCAGCCGCTAGGCGCCGTGTTGCCGGCAAACCCGAGGTTTCCGGTCATCACCATCGCAGCGAATACAACGAAGCAAAAAAAGCGCCGTGGCATCAGGGAATTTCTCTGTAGCGGCGGACAGGCTGACGGCGCGTATTAAACCGCTGGGCTCCTTAAGATACCGCTAACCAGGCCTTTTTTGCACCGGCATCAATGGGCTTGCCGTGCTGAATTCCGTAAAGGTTTGCTATGCGCTATAGGGTCGGGCAAATACGCCGCGAAATTTAGTAGGCGCTGTCGTCTTTAAACACGACGAAAATCGTTTTCAGGATGATCATCAAATCGAACCGGACCGACCAGTTATCGATGTAGTAAAGATCGTATTCGACACGCTTTTCGATCTTTTCCAGCGTATCGGTCTGGCCGCGCCAACCGTTGACTTGAGCCCAGCCCGTCATGCCCGGCTTTACCCGATGGCGGGCCGGATAACCGTTGACCACGTCGTCGAACACCCGGCCTTTCATGCGGTGCGCCATGGCATGCGGCCTGGGCCCGACGATCGACATGTTGCCAAGCAAAACATTGAAAAACTGGGGTAATTCATCCAGGCTGCTTTTACGCAAAAAGCGCCCGACCCGGGTGACGCGGGCATCGGCCCTGGCGGTTTGCTGCAAATGGCCGGAGGCTGTCTCAGGCAGGCTGTCGGTGTACATCGAGCGGAACTTCCAAACTTCGAACGGCGTGTTGTTGAAGCCGTAGCGGCGCTGCTTGAAAAATACCGGCCCGCGCGAATCCAGTTTGATGGCAATCGCGATAAGCATGAACAACGGCAACGTGAGGGCGAGGAACAAACTGGCCAATACACGATCTTCAATGGTCTTGGACACCTGTGCCCAACCGGAAATCGGTCGGTCCGTCAGGCACAGCATCGGCAACTGGCCAATTTGGCTAATCTCGTGATCGGGAAAACCAAAGCCGGCAAGATCCGGTGCCAATCGGATGTTGACCGGCATCATTGACAATTTCCCAACCAACTCCCGCAAACGTTTCTCGGCGCTCCATGGCAAAGCAATGATAATTTGATCGATTTTGTTCTGGCGGACGAGATGGACCAAATGGTCGATATCGCCAAGAACGTCATAGCCGGTCGCCGACGACGGTATGCGGGTTTTGCGGTCGTCGATGAAACCGAGGACATGCAGGCGAACGTCTTGTAGTTTGGTTAGGTGTTGCGCCAGGCGCTGCCCTTGTTCGCCCGCGCCGACAATGACGGTGCGGACGGCGAACCGGCCTTGCGCTGCCCAATGCCGAATGAGGGCACGCAATGTCAGGCGGCCGAGCACCACAATGCCCGCGGTTACCGCGAACCACGAAATTGCCCAGCCGCGGGAATAAACCTCGGAGATTTTGAGCGTGTAGGCGAGAGCCAAGAGTACGCAGGCCGTCGATATCCAGGCCATCATGACCCGGTCGACCCGGAGCCGTTTGGACAACACATAATCGCCACTGTAGGCGCCGACCCATTTGACGAAGACACTGTAGATCATCAACGCCAGCATCAGCGCGGCAACATAGCGGTAGTCCAGATCGACGCGGTCCGGATGAACACGGATAAAATAGCCCGTGATCGCCACCATACCGATGACCGCAAGGTCAAAAGTCCGCAACAATCCGCCAACAAACGCCGGCGATACCGGCGCCACCGAAACGTTTTTTGTAACTGCCCAGCTATCCATCGCCATAACTCTTACGTGCGCGAGTGGGCCCATACATCGGGCGGCGCAATCCTTGCGCAATCAACGGCCGGTACCAAAGGGATGTCACCGAGGTCGGCGGCGTGTTCCACGCAAAACGCCGACGGACTACGATGCAATTAGCCGTCCCTGTGTTCTTTCTATCATTCGGCATTTTTCATGCCATCCCCGATATTAACCCTAATTGCCGCAGCGGTCGAGTTTGAGTTGCCGCTTTGCGGTAGAAATCGTGGCGAACCACGGGCGGCTCGGATCTGCGTCTCGTTATGCCGCTACATTTCATCACAGCAAGATTCACGCCAATCACAAATGGTTCAATGAATTCAGTAGGCTGAAAATTCACCGAGGCGATTGGTATGGCGGACTGTAAGAAATCTCGACGCTCGATCCGAACCGAGTTCCACCGGGCTGCCGCCGCTGCGCTTGGAATTTTGGTGAAATCCCGAAGCGCCGCCTTTACAGTCGGTTAAGTGCTGCCGTGGATTGTGGTCGGCGGCGGTCCGGAATCCGCCGTATCATCCGGGCCAGCAAACGAAATTGAACCGAGAAATCATGGCCGAAGACGCTGTTCGAGTCAGTATCATCGTCCCAGCATTCAATGCCGGGGCTTTCATCGGCGAGACCCTGGAGTCTTTGAGCAACCAAACGTTTCGGGACTTTGAGATCATTGTCGTTGATGACGGCTCCACCGACGATACCGCTGACCAGGCCGAGCGGTGGGCGGCCGCCGCGCCGCTGGCTGGCCGGGTGCAGCTAATCCGCCAGGCCAATGGCGGCCCGTCGTCAGCCCGCAACAGTGGCATTGCCGCCGCGCGCGGCGCGTATGTGGGGTTTCTGGATGCCGATGATCGCTGGCATCCGACGAAAATTGCCCGGCAGGTCGCGCTGATGGACGACGAAGACAGGCTCGATCTGACCTGCTCGTGGTGGCGTGTCATCGACGAGCAGGGACGGGATACCGGACGGCAGGGCGGTCCGCCGTCGACGCGAATTTCGCTGCGGGACCTGGTTCTCGACAACATAATTGGCACGACCTCGAACGTCATCGTGCGCCGCCGCTGCCTTGAAACAGTCGGCGATTTCGAGGACTCGTTGAGTTACTGCGAAGACTACGATCTCTGGCTTCGCATCGCGCAGTCGGCCGCGGCGAATATGGCCTGTGTGATCGAACCGTTGGTCGACCGCCGCGTGCGTGAAGCGCAATTGACGAAAAACTGGCCACGCATGGATCGCGGTTGGCGCGAAGTTATGGCGCGGTTTCATCAGGCGGGCGCCGACCTGCCGGCCGCCTTGTTGCGCCAGTCGGAGGCACGTCACGACCGCTATATCGCCTATCTTGCCTACGAGGCCGGCGACTTTGCGGCCGCGCGCCGGCTCATGGTACAGGCGTGGCAAAAAGCCGCCTTGGCGATGGCGTGCGACAAGCGAGCCTGGGTTATGACGGTTGCCGCGCTCGGCAGCTTGTTGCCGTCAAGCCTGCATCGCGGCGTAGACCTGGCGGTCCGCCGTCTGCGCGGCAGCCACGCCTGAATCATTTCTCAAAGCTTACGAATTCGTAAGGTCGAGAAACGGTTTAGTATGCAAATCCTATACTTTTGGATAGGTCATTTAAAGAAAAAGAGGCCCCCCAGCCGGGCAGCTGAGGGGCCTCAAATTCGCACGTTTCCCTGTTGACTATGCGAATTGTCTGCTTCCTTCGGGCATAGGAAGCCGACGCAGAATCCTATACCAGTTATCAAAACCTTAATCAATATTGTGTGGCGAATATTTTGCCGCATACCAGATCGGGCGATCCAGAACCGACGCCGCATTGTATGTTGATCAGATCGGCTGGATCCGTGGCTTCGACAGGTCGTTGTGGATGCCGGCGCCAACTTGCGCATTTGATGGCTTAATTCAGTGTTGAAATTGGCGGCACCTGTCGGTACGGTTTACAGAATTGGTCCTAAGCCGTGATTCGGTCGACAAAAAGCGCGGCTTTTGTGTGGTTTGAAGAATGTTGCACGGTTCTTGCTAGCGTCACTCTCCGGTTCAGAAATTGAGGTGTTGTCATGATTCCGAATGTTCAAAGCCGCAGGCTGCAAGAATCCATTCCGCGTCAAACCGTCGAGTCCCGTTGCTGGCCGATCAACGAGGTCCTCATGCAGCATCTCGTCGTGGGCGGCAAGACCGACTGTCAAATCGCCGACTTGTACCAAGTCATGCCCGAAGACGTGACTATGCTACGGACATACTACGATCTTTGATTTTGCGCCGCAGTTCACTATGCTCGGCCCGTCGTCTGTACCGCCGCGCACCTGAGGCCTTGACCCAGTCCTAAGTCGACGAAAAGTTCGGGGCAGGACCGCTTGAAGGGTGCGGCGCATCGGCGTTGATCCGGGATGAACCTGTAGCGCGTGCCAATGAACCAAGACCTTGCCAGGATCCGGCAGCGATACGAAAGAATGGCCAGCGGCGAGTTGGTCAGCGCGCTGGTCCGTGACCGACTATCTGAAGAAAATGCGAGAATCGCGCGGGAAATCCTGTGGGAGCGCGAAGAACACGAACAATCCGCGAAATCCGAACAACGCAAACTGCGGCTTCGACTGAAGCGCGATGCGGCGCGGGCCGGTCGCGCTCCCGTCGGCCGGCCCGGTGCCGACACGGGATTGACGGGTACGGGCGCGTTTGGCTTGTTGCGGCGGGCTATGCGATGGCTGGCGATGGTGGTTGTCGTCATCGTGTCGGGCGGGTTGTCGATCTGATTGGGCTCGCCTGGACGAAACTGAACGCTGATGCGCGGTTGATTGCGGCCGTCACCTGACGTCTGTCGTCGACGGCCGCGCTTTGGTAGTGTCGGCGTTCACGCTGGCCGAGGGTTACCCACTGACATGCACGTTCCGCCGCAGGACTTCCCCGAGAAATACCGAATAGTTGATCCGACGGATCCTTACGAAATGGGCTGCGGCCCCTTTTTCACGCCGCTCGACGACGACGGCGATCCGCGGATCGTTTTGTTGGCGGGACCCGGCCATTGCAATGCGTCGGGCATCCTACATGGCGGACTGCTGGTGACCATGGCCGATCTCGCCATCTATACGGAAGCCGTTCGCGGTCAAACGGGCGAGGGCATGCTCACCGTTTCGCTCAACTCGGATTTCGTCGCCGCCGCCAGCGAGGGCGCCTTTGTCGAGGCGCGTGCCGAGGTCACACGGCGAACCGGGTCGCTGGCCTTCCTGCGGGCGCAAATCACCAGCGGTGATCACGTTTTGTTGAACTGCAACGCCGTCGTCAAACGGTTGCGCGCCGGTTAGCGCAACGACCTTCAGAGACCCAGTACCAGCTTGGCAATGATGTTGCGCTGAACTTCGCTGGAGCCGGCATAAATCGTCGACGCCCGGTTGTTGAGCATTTTCGGCATCAAGGTCACGCCGTGCGCCGGCCCGATCGGCTCGACATTGCTGCCGGGGACACGGGCTTCGGGTTGAAACGGTGCCGCGTAATAGCCCAGTGCCTCGACCGCCAATTCCGAGATTTGCTGCAGCGTTTCCGATCCCTTGAGCTTGAACATGGACGAGGCGGCACCCGGGTTCTGGCCGCTGTTTAGCGCGGAATTGACCCGTTTTTCGGTGATCTCCAGTGCCACTGCTTCGGTCTCGGCCGCCGCCAGCCGGTGGCGGAATTGCGGGTCTTCGATCAGCGCCCGGCCCTCGGCGCCCGGTTCGATTTCGGCGACTTGCCGTAGTTTCGACAATGCCGTCTGCAGCCGCGGCGCATAGCCGGCGCCGCCGCGTTCGAACTCAAGCAAATACTTGGCCACGGTCCAGCCCTGGTTTTCCTCGCCGACGCGGTTGCTGACCGGCACGCGGACGTCGTCGAAGAACACCTGATTGACTTCATGATCGCCGGCCATGGTGATAATCGGCTCGATGGCGATACCCGGCGTCGCCATGTCGATGAGCACGAAGCTGATGCCTTCCTGCTGCTTGCCCTCGCTCGACGTGCGCACCAGGCAGAACATGGCGTTGGCGTATTGCGCGCCTGTGGTCCAGATCTTGGTGCCGTTGATGACGTAATCGTCGCCGTCGCGAAGCGCCCGGCATTGCAGCGACGCTAGATCCGAACCGGAGCCCGGCTCGGAATAGCCCTGACACCATGTATCCGCGCCGGACAGGATGCGCGGCAGGTAATGGTCTTTTTGGTCTGGCCGGCCATACCGCATGATCACCGGCCCGACCATGCGTATGCCCATGGAAAACAGGCTCGGTGTGCCGGCTCGGCTGCATTCGGTGTCGTAGATGTAGCGCTGCATCACCGACCAACCCGGGCCGCCATACTCCTCCGGCCAGGCCGGCGCGATCCAGCCCTTTTTGGCCAGGATTTCATGCCATTGGCGCGAGGCGGCGAAATCGGAAAATACACCGCCGGTCAGCCGTCCGCATTCGCGGATGGTATCGGTCATGGTGTCGTCTAGGAATTGGCGTACTTCTTCCTGGAAGGTTTGTTCTTCACTGCTGAGTGTCAATTCCATGAACGATCTCCTGTCTCGGCGCTGTTGTGCCGGTTGCTTCTCGCCCCTTTTGTAGCGATTCTGGTGGCTGAAGCAATGCCGAGACCGGCATGTCGAACGGGGAGAACGATCGTGGCTGAGCGACTATGGACTGTCTATCTTTCGGGCGAAATTCACACCGATTGGCGGATGCGGGTCGAAGAGGGCGCGGCGGCGTCCGACCTTCCGGTCGAGTTCGTCGGCCCGGTGACCGATCACGGCACCAGCGACGATTGCGGTGTCGCCATTCTCGGTGCCGAAACCGACTCCTTTTGGCATGACAACAAAGGCGCCAGGCTCAACAGCATCCGCACGCGGACCCTGCTGGAAGCCTCGGATATCGTGGTCGTCCGGTTCGGCGATAAATACCGCCAATGGAACGCCGCCTTCGATGCCGGCCTTGCCGCCGCCAATGACATCCCGATCGTGACCCTGCACGATACCGGCCTCAATCATGCCCTCAAGGAGGTCGACGCCGCGGCATCGGCGGTCGCCGAAACGCCGGAACAAGTGGTCCGCATCCTACGCTACGTCATCGAAGGCATGCTCTAGATGTGACCGCGTTTGACCATGAACAACGTGGTCAGGGCCGCGACTGCGGCCCCGGCGCGATGAGCGCCGCCCCCGCGGAGCCATGCGCCATCGGCGCATTGGCGTGAGCGCAACAAGAGACTGAATTCGATTGCTATCGAATTCAGTCTACGCAGCAACGGCCTTCGCCCACGGCGACATCACGTATGCCGCGCCCGACTTTCCGTTCCCGTCAGGTGCCAGCGCGACGCCGTTGGGACAGGCATAGAGCGCCGGGAATACGGCGTTGTCAGCCGGTGAGGTCTCAAATCCGGCCGCCAGCGCCGCCGTGATCGTGTCAGGCAGGCGGCGATCGGTGCGCACCAGGCTGGTGCCGCTGACGTCGATGCGCGGGCAATGAAACGCCGCATCCAAATCCATGCCGTAGTCGGTCATGAACGACAGCAGCTGAAACACCGCCGGCATGATGCGGCGGCCGCCTGAGGCGCCCAAGGCGAATTTGAGGCCGTCGGCGGCTTCGACGATGGTCGGGCACATGTTGGACAGCGGTCGTTTGCCGCCGGCCAGGGAGTTGGGCCGGCCGGGCCGCGGATCGAACCACATGATGCCGTTGTTCATCATGATGCCGGTTTCCGGCAGCATCACCTTGGAACCGAATAGCGACAGCAAGGTTTGCGTCAGCGCCACCATGTTGCCGTCGCCGTCGATGACCGTGAGATGGGTGGTGCAGGACGGCGCCGTCTGTTCGTCGGCGTCGCCCATGGTGGCGAGGCGGTTTTCGTATGCCGCCAGCAAGGCCGACGCATAGGCGCCGTAGGCGTCGGCATCCGGCGCCGCATCTGTCGGCGTCATACTCTGTTCGAGCAGGGACAAGGCATGGTGCAGGGTCGGGCCGGCGGTCAGGCCGGGTGCGGCATGGACGCGGGCGCCGCGATAGCCGGCGCTCACCGCCGGCAGGACCCTGGCTTGATAGCCGGCGAGGTCGGCGGTGGTCAGGCGGCTGCCGGCGGCTTGGGCGTCGGCGGCGACGGCCCGGGCGGTCTCGCCGTCATAGAAATCGCCGGGGCCGGCATCGCTCAGCCGGCGCAAGGTGCGCGCCAGGTTGCCGAGCGTGATGGTCGGTATAGGCCCGCCCCATTCGCCCATGGGCGGCAGGCCGTTCGGCAGGTAGGTCCGTCGGCTTTCCTCGAAGCCCGCCAAAGTCTCGGCACCGGCCAAGATCTTGATGGCGGCATACCAATCGACGGCCATGCCGTTCTCGGCCAAGGCAATCGCCGGCGCCAGGCTGGCCTGCCAGCTCCGCGTGCCGAAGGTCTCGAGCGCCAGCGCCATGCCGGCGACGTAGCCGGGCACGGCGATCGAATGCGGCCCGAAAACGTTGCGGTTCTCGACCACCGCGGGCCAGGAAAACAGGTCGCCGCCCTGGTCGCCGGACAACGGATAATCCGCCGGATCGAGGGCGGCCGGCGCCTTCATGCCGAAATCGACGGCCTGCACTTCACCGGTGGCGGCGGAGTAGACCAGCATGAAGCCGCCGCCGCCCAAGCCGCTCATCCACGGTTCGACGGTGCCGATCGCGAGCCCCGCGGCGACCGCGGCGTCGACCGCATTGCCGCCGTCGGCCAGCACCTTGGCACCAACCTCCGAGGCCAGGTAATGCTGGCTGGCGACCAGCCCGCGGTCACCGGAGACGGCGGGCTTGCGGACTTCCCAGGTTTCGGTCGGTGTATCGGACATTGGTTTTCCGTCTGCGTGAGGAATGATCCGGCCATGATAGCCGCCCCGCGGGCGGCGCAAAAGGCGGCGGCGCCATTGATTGCGCCGGCGCCGGTTCTATGATCGGCTGGGTCGACCGAATAAGAGGGCACTTTATGGATTACCGCACGTTGGGGGCGCGTGGCCTCAAAGTCTCGCCGCTGTGTCTGGGCACGATGATGTTCGGCGCCAGGACCGATGAGGCGACGTCCGCGCGCATCATTGCCAGCGCCGCCGACCAAGGTGTCAATTTTATCGATACCGCCGATGCCTATGCCGGCGGCCGCTCCGAAGAAATCACCGGCCGCGCCATTGCCGGCGACCGGGATTGGTGGGTCCTGGCGACCAAGGTCAGCAACCCTATGGGCGATGGACCGAACCGGCGTGGGGCATCACGCAAATGGCTGTTCGAAGCGGTCGAGAAAAGTCTGGGTCGGCTCGGCACCGACTATATCGACATCTACTACCTGCATAAGGAAGACTTGGAAACGCCGTTGGCGGAAACCGTCAGTGCGCTGGGCGACCTGATCGCGCAAGGCAAGATCCGCTATTTCGGTGTCAGCAATTTTCGCGCCTGGCGGTTGGCGGAGATCGTGCGGGTTTGCGACACCCTCAAGGTCGACCGACCTGTCGTGAGCCAACCCTACTACAACGCCATGAACCGTATGCCCGAGGTCGAGCATTTGCCGGCCTGCGACCACTACGGCCTCGGCGTCGTGCCCTACAGCCCGCTTGCCCGCGGTGTCTTGAGCGGCAAATACGATCCAGACGCACCGCCGCCCGCCGACAGCCGCGCCGGCCGCGACGACCGCCGTATGATGCAAACCGAATGGCGCAAGGAGTCGCTGATCATCGCCCGGACCGTCGCCGAACACGCCCGCGCCAAAGGCGTGACACCGGGCCAGTTCGCCGTCGCCTGGGTGCTCAACAACCCGCTGATCACCGCGGCCATTGCCGGGCCGCGCACCGAGGAACAATGGCGAGACTATCTCGGCGCGCTCGACGTCGAATTCACCGCCGAAGACGAAGCGCTGATCGACAGCCATGTGCCCATCGGCCACCCCTCGACACCGGGTTACAACGACCCGGCCTACCCAATCGAAGGCCGGCCGGTGGGGTAGGTTCCAGCGCGCGCAATGTGCAAAGTTGTCACGTCCATGCTACTGCCAATCAATACACCTACGGCATTCGATCTGGCCCGCTCCCGACCCGCTCCCGCAAAATACGTATTCCCTCGAACGGCTCGCTCTGACCTTCGATCCGGTCATGCAATTCTCGAACCTGTCGCAATGCGTTCCTGAACGTCGCTAATGTGTCCGTCAAATAGTCAACATTGAAGTGGACATGCTCGATCCCGTGGCTTCTCTTTTTCCGCTTCGGCCATCGGGACATAACCAAAAACGACGTGTACCGAAAATTGAACAAGGTCAGATAAACGGCGGCTAGCGCAGACAGTGTGTTAAGAAGTTGGGCGCCGTTAGCGTTTGAGTTCAGCGAGAACACGTGCTTATGATTCACCAACAAGGCCAAAATCCGAGTCATTTGCTCATAGTCAGTCTGAATATCTCGAAAAAGTATTTCATATGAGACGCTGACGATGACGCTGACGCGGTCGAGGTCGCGGTCGCGGTCGAGGTCGAGGGCGTGGTCGAGGTCGCGGGCGAGGTCGAGGGCGAGGTCGAGGTCGAGGTCGAGGTCGCGGGCGAGGTCGCGGGCGCAGGCGAGGTCGAGGTCGTGGGCGAGGGCGAGGGCGCGGTCGAGGTCGCGGTCGCGGGCGCGGGCGAGGTCGAGGGCGTGGTCGAGGTCGCGGTCGCGGTCGAGGTCGAGGGCGTGGGCGCGGGCGAGGTCGTGGGCGAGGGCGAGGTCGCGGACGTGGGCGAGGTCGCGGTCGAGGTTGAGGTCGCGGTCGAGGTTGAGGTCGCGGTCGAGCTGTCGAATTTGGAGTGGTTCTCGCTCCCCCCCCTTCGCCACATCTACAAAGCCGATTGCGTCAGAGTCGATAAAGGCCCAATAGCCGAAACGTGAGTTATCTTTGAGCCCCATGCCGGCGCTCTCTGCGGCGCTCGGCAATCGGTATCTCCAAGGCCCGTCCGTCCGTTTAGTTAGCCAGGCGCAAAAAGCACTGGCGTCTTCAGGCCGAACACCGAGTATTGGATCGTGCGCCTGTCCTTCGGGGTAGCGTTCGCCCTGCCAATGAACCGGCTTATGGAACTCACCAAGACGGTGTTTTTCGTCAAGAAATAGTTGATACTCAGCGTTCGAGATCAAAGTTCCGTCGATATAGCGCTTGTCGTCGATTCGGATTAGACGCTTCAATCGAACCGTCAACAAAGCTTCGCGGATAATCCCCGATGTTTCCGGCGTAGTCGCCTCCAATCCTTCGTTTAAGACCCGGTCCAGCCGCTGGCGGAGCGTCGGTGTCATTTCTTTCGCCTCCTCCTGACACTCAATCGCCAGAACCAATGCGGGCACTTCGATCGGATTACGAGCCAGGCAGGCCTCAATGACCGGCGAGGCGTCGGCCTGGGCGGCGTAGAGCCGAATAGTTTCATGCCACCAGCTATCAGCGATGTGCGTCGAGAGTTCCCCGTCGCGCTTTCGGTGTTGGATATGCACCGCCGCCAGATATTCCTGAAAGGTCAGATGAGCAAAGGCATAAACGCCGTTTTCGCGTTCGATCAGAAGGCCGCTGTTGTTATGGGTATCAGCCAAAAAGTCACTTGGGCTGTTCGCCGCACCAACCCGCTCCAATACCGGTCCGATCGCCTCGCTTGCATCAACCGTTTTGATCTCGCGACGGCGGCTCAGCATCATCTGAAAGGCGAGCGGCTCCAGTACCGTCTGGCGCTGCGCCGGTGTCAGGTCGAGCTGGAGGCCTTTGGCCTGTTGGCGTTTGCCTAGGAAAACTTCGCAGATCTCGGCGTAGAGCTCGACCCGCCGGCCAGGCAGCGAGCTGCGGTAGCGATGGACTGTGGCGATCATGGTCGCAAGCAACGGGTTTACGGCTAGATCGGTAAGTGCCGGCGTCCCCCAAAGACGGCTCAGGAGATCGTCGGCGCCTTTCTTCGCATCACGATGTACGCCCGCATCGTCGCGCTGCTGTGTTTTAATCTCATTGGCCCGATACCAGTTTTGGACGAAGCGTTCGACCTGAGGCGCGGTGAAAGGTCGAATGTCCAACACGGTAACGCCGCTGAGTGGGTTGTCCCGATAGCCGAAGGGGCGGGATGTGACGACAAAACTGTTCTGGCCATAGGCCTGCATTTGCTTTTCGACCCAAGTGACGACTGTTCGCCTGAGGTCGGGGTCAGCCACTTCGTCAAGACCATCCAATAGGATTAGAGACCGGCCGCGCTGAAGCATCTTTTCGAACCAGCCGACCGGTGGCTTCTGGCCGAGATGGTCGACCTCTGCCTCGACCGCCTTGATCAGCGTGTAGTCATTTTGTGCCGCAATCGCCTGGGCATGATCCCGAAGGAACAGCAAGACGGGTAGCAGATCCGGCATTTCCCCCGCCGCCTTGGCCTTCCGCCTCAAGGCAAGCGAAAGAGCCACATGTTTCACTAGCGTCGTCTTACCCGAGCCCGGCGCCCCCAGAATCGCCAGATGCTGCGGTTCGCTGTCTTGTCTCTGGAGGTATCGCCAGATCGAATGGCGCCCGGATTGCAACGCCTGCGGCGGGCTTTTGATCGGATCTCCTGAGGCTTGATGCGGTGCCATCGGCACCAGGCTCAGATCGACGAATACCTGCTCGAGTTCAAGGGTGTACGTGTTTTGGGTGCTCAGTCCCTTGACATCAAAGTTCCGATGCTCGAACTCGATCGCGTGCTGTAAGTAATAGCGGCGATAGCCGGAAAAGAGCCTGGCGCCAGTGCCGTGGATCCAGTCGGCCAGCGGCCCGGCGTATCGTTCGATCAGTTTCTGGCCGACGGCGCTAAAGAAGGCAAAAACAATGACAGCGACGATGGCAACCGCCAGCCCGAGCCACAGCGACTCAAAGGAAGCCAAGACCGCCGATGGGACGCCAATCAGCGCGGCGACGGCAAGACCGAGCCCACTCCCTTTTTTCTGAGTTTCCGATCCCTGTTCCTGCACGTCCATCGAGGATCGCCTCGGACAATCAACCCCAAGACGAATTATAGTGCGAAACTACAATATGTTTCAAGTTGCGTGCTTTAGGCATCAACAATAGCTGTTGATGGATAAATCCGATTGCAGAACCCCGACCGGTAGGGTGAGGCGCCGGGTTCGCGAAATTGGCTTCGAGGATGCGGTAGAATAGGATCTTGCCGGGGGAGGTGGCGATGCCGGTAGGATTTACCGAAGGGCTCACATTTGACGAACGGCGGTCGAATTGGACCGGCGACGGTCCCCGTCCCCTTAAGTGGTGCGCTTGGTATCCGGCGATAGATTCGGCGCAAGAGCAGCGGTCGCGAAGGCCGTCGTGGTTTCAATTCGGGCCGGTGGCGCGCGATGCGCCGCTTCGTCGGGCGACAAAGCCCTATCGAATTATAATGCTATCTCACGGGACAGGCGGCGTGGCCCATGGTCTTGAATGGTTGGGCCGGCGACTGGCGCAATCGGGCTTCGTTGCCCTGGCGGTTGATCATCATGGAAACACGGGATCCGAACCCTACTGCCCGGAAGGTTTCCTTTGCCTTTGGGAGCGTGCATCCGATCTGAGTGCGCTGCTTGATGATGCACAGTGGCGACACAAAATTGGCGGGGAGTTTGTTGCGCACGCCTGTGTCGCCGGCTTCTCCGCGGGTGCCTATGCCGCCATGTTGTTGATGGGCGCACGGGTTGCGTATTCCCAGTTCGAGGCGGGCAATCCTGAAAAGAGCCCTGTCAGTGGGCCGAAGGAATTCGCCAATTTGGCTGACGAGATCCCGAGGCTTTTGGATCGAAGCGCCGTGTTTCGGGCCTCGTGGGAACGCCGGTCGGCGAATTATACGGATGACAGGTTCCTTGCAGCCCTTGCTCTGGCTCCAGGGCGTTCTGTTCGCGGCTTTTCCCCGGAAAGCCTATCTCAGATCAGTAGGCCAGTGCGAATAACCGTCGGCGATGGTGATCGGGTGGCACCGGCGGCTGAATGCTCCGGCTGGTTGCACGAGCGGTTGCCGGGTAGCGAATTTGAGGTCATTGGATCGGCGGCTGGACACTATGTCTTTTTGCCAACACCCACGCCATTGGGACTGGAAGAAGCCTCCGATGTTTTTACGGACCCACAGGGCGTTGATAGAGGAGCCGTACACGATCGCGTTTCGTCAACCGCCGTGCGGTTCTTCGGCAACGCTAGATGACAGGATCAGGTCAAACGTTTCCGTATGGGCGACAGCGGCGCTAGCCGGCGAACCGGGCTTTCAAGGCCGGTATGGTATCGGTGGCAATGCGTTCGAAGGTCGCGACTTGCTCGGGAAGCTCCGGGTAGTACAAACCGATTTCGGTCACGCCCATGTCGATGACCCGGCTGACCTGGTCCTCGAAGGCGGCCTTGGACTCATAGTACGACAGCGCCCCGCCGCTTTTCCGCGCGGTCGGGTCGTACATGTGGTAGGACCGGGTGAGTGATTCAGGGTCTCGGCCGAACTCGGCGCAAAGCTGGCTGATTCGGTCGTTACGCTCGCGCGTTTCTTCCATCTGCGTTTCGACATTGTCGGCAAAGCTCATGCTGTTCCAGATGTCGGCGTATTGTGCCGCGTTCCTCAACATGCCGGGGCCCATGGCCGCAACCATGATCGGCGGCCGCGGTTGCTGGATGGGCCGCGGGCTCATGACCGCGCCATCCAACTGATAGAATTCGCCTTGGTAGCTGCTCACGTCCTGGCGGAGCAGCAAGTCGATGACCTCCAAGTATTCCTTCAGACGCGCGACTCGCTCCTTATTGCTCCAGTCGGGGATGCCCATCATCTTGTAGGATGGGTCCAAGCCCTTGACCCCGATGCCGAGCCCGATCTCCAGGCGGCCGTTGGAGATGTGGTCGACGGTCATCGCCTGGTTGGCGAACGTCGCCGGGTCGCGCAAGGGGATCTGCGCGACCGTGGTCAGCAACCGAATGCGGCTGGTCGCCTGGGCCACGCCGGCAAGCCACGTCCAAAGCTCGTACCAATGGCCTGGCGGATTGCTCCAGTCGACGAAATGGTCGGCGAAACCGGCCAGGTCGAAGCCAAGGGACTCGACCTGCTTGAAACGATCGACCAGTTGCGGCCAGGCAAGGTTGGGCAAAATCAAAACGTAGAAGCGCAACGGACGTTTCATGGGAATTTCCTTTTTTTACGAGCGGTCACAGGCCCTTCGCATTGCCTTTCACGATCTTGACATCATCGACGATTTTGCCGCCGCTGCCAAAAACTCTAAATTGATCCGCGCCTTGCTCCAAAACACTGAAATAGATTCCACAGAGTTCCGTGCCCTTTTGATCCAATGTCTCGCAATAATGCGCGTCCTCGTTCAGCCACCACTTCAGGGTTTTCGTGCCGTTACGGTCGCGCATGACTTTTCTGCCATCTTCGCTGTAATAGATAACAAGATCGGTTCCGATCACGGTGTTGCCGGCGAGCAATGTGACAATCTCTTTGCCCTTTAGACGTTTGGCGTTGTCTTCGGAATATTGTTTTTCAATCGCCTGGCAGCCGACAACGGCCAAAAAGACAGCGACCATGAACGCTACCCGTCCCATCATGAGGCTTTCTCCATTCTACCTTTACTCTGATCGGCACCGACGTTTCCAAGATGCCTGTTGAAATCGGCGAAACCGTACCATCATTCCGCTCCGTTGAGAACGGCGCCTGCCGCTGAATCCGGGCCATCGACAGTGTGATTAAACCGGGCTCGGACGGACTTCAGGCGAGGACATCTTCGGCGACGGCAAGGGCGTTGAACGCCTGGGGAAAGCCCGAGTAGGGGCCGGTCTGGGTGATAACCTCGAAAACCTCGGTCCGGGACAGGCCGACGTTCTGCGCCGAGCGGAAGAATTTCCGCTGCTGGGAATCCAACTGCAACGCGGCAAAGGCCGCAATCGAGCAGATCATGCGTTGGCGGCGGCTGATGCCGGGGCGGTTCCAGACCTCGCCGTACAGGTAATCGATGGCCGTGCCGTAGAGACCGCTGGCCGCCGACCCGGGCGCCGCATAGCCGCCTTCCGACCGTTCGGCATGCAGTGCCCGCATCGTCTGCTGGCCCAGCGCTTCGAGTTGGTCTAGATCGGCCGTATCCAGGGCCATGGCGGGTTGCGCTATGTTCTGTTCATTGAGGACGGCGCGGACCACGTCGAGCGACGTCACCGCCGTTGGGATCCCGGCATACATGGCGCAATGGAGCATCACCTCCTGTATCAGCCGCGCCGGTAAGCCAATGTGCAGCGCCGCGCCGACGAAGGTCCTGAGCGGGGTCAGATATTGCTTGGATGTCAGCGCCGCGAGCGTCGCCAGCATTCTGTCTTCGAGCCCCAATCCGGGCCGCGACCAGACCCGGCCGAACACCATCTCGTCGGTCAGATCCACCAACCCCGGAGCGAGATCTGGATCAAGCCAGTCATCTAGCCCCAGACAGCGCTTTACCTCGGCGCCTGCGAGGCGCAAATCTTCTCGGGCGGTCATTTATGCGTTCTCTCATCATTGATGCGGCGCCGAAATTCGCGCCGCGCCACGATGCTGCGGGCCGCGCGGACCACGGTCAAGCCCGTGATCAAGGGATCATCGCCCACACATCAATCAAGACACCGGCAACGCCGTTGTGCTCTTCCATTGGCCGAGCGACATGGCGGAGCGGGTTTTTTCGACCTGAGGGATGGCCAACAACTCGTCGAGAATGAAATCGCGGTAGGCAGCAATGTCCGTGACGACGACGCGCAGCAAATTGTCGTACTCGCCGGAGATGTAGTGCGCTTCCAGCACCGCCGGCCAGAGCCGGACTTTGGCCATGAAATCTTCCCGGGTCTTTTTGTCCTTTTTGTTGAGGGCGACTTCGATGAAGACGGTCAAGGTCAGGCCAATACCCTCGGCGGATACGAGCGCCACGTATTTCTCGATCAGGCCGGATTGCTCCAACAGCCGCACCCGGCGATGACAACTGGACGACGAAAGATGCACTTTGTCGGCCAATTCCGCATTCGAAAGGCGGGCATCCTCCTGCAGGAACTTTAGGATTTGACGGTCGGTTCTGTCCAAATTGATTTCGGTCATTTATTCGATGAATCCTGATAATTTTAGATTTGAATCCCAATATAGTACGAATTTACTGCAAATCTGCAAGAATTTACCTCAACTAATCGGCTATTGTATCAGAACGTATTGACCAGGAAGGAAACACCCATGGCCGTCGCCGCGACCTTAAAAGCACCGACGATCGAGACCTACGCCAAGAAATACAGCGATGTTCCCATGGAGGTGATCCTAAAAGAGGATTTGCTGCGCCAAGGCTTGGATCTTTCATCCGCCGCTCTTGCCGCTGCCGAGAATGCCCGTCCGCAGGCGTACTTTCTGTTCTCCTATAACATCAGTGAGCACAGCGCGATGGCGGACGGCGTCAGCACGTCGGCGCCGGAGGATATCGTTTTCCGAGACGGTCCCTACGGCTTGGCGCGGACTTGGGTGCGCGTGGTCCTCAACAATCGGTCGCCGTACCAAATCGACGTTGTCGAGGGCGCGTTGAAAATCTGTGAAAACGGCATCCCGGTCGCCGATGTCGTTTACCCGGAGAAGCCGTCTTATTACGGCCGGAAGTTGCCGGACGGCCTGAATTACGAACAGGTCATTCCGCTTCTGTATGATTCCTATGCCTTCATCACGACCTTTCGCGCCTGCCACTATTGGGGCGCCAAGGAGGAGTGCCAGTTTTGCGACATCAATCACAATCTGCGGGAAGTTCGGCGCCTGAAAGGGGATCACGTCACCGCCGATGCGATCAAAAACAAGGATCACGTCGTCGAAGTCATCGGTGCGATGGCGGCAGAGCCTAATCCGGCGCAGCGGATGATCATGGTCATCATGACCAGTGGATCGATCCTGCGTTCGGTCCAGAAAGGCCCGGACAACGCCGCCGATTTTAATATTCCCTATGTCGAGGCAATCCGCGAGCGGATCGGCAACCGGGTACCGATCATTATGATTACCGAAACCCAATCGAAAGAGGGTCTATGGCGCCTGAAGAAAGCCGGCGTGACGACCCACAACGCCAACCTGGAAGTGTGGGACAAGGCGCTGTTCAAGGTATTGGCGCCGGGCAAAGAAAAACATGTGGGCTACGACAATTGGGTGCGCGGCCTTATTGAGTCGGTCGAAATTTTCGGTGAAGGCCATGTCAGCCCCAATATGGTTTCGGGCATTGAAATGGCGCGGCCCTATGGTTTTGATACTGTGAAAGACGCGGTCGCATCGGCCAAAGAGGGTTTCGAGTATCTCATGTCGCACGGTGTCATCCCCCACCTTGATACCTGGTGCATAGAGCCGGGCACTCGCCTTGCCGACAACCCGCCCGTGCCGCTCGATTTCCTGATTCAGGCCGATATCGCCTGGTACGAGACCTGGCGCAAATATAAGCTGCCGTTGTTTGAAGGCTATGGCCCGATGGGTTCGCCCGGTGTCGCCGTTTACGGCAATTCCGCCTCTGTCGACATGGGCGGGTAACCAATACTCACGGAGAACCGACAATGTTGTTTGCCTTCATTTGTTTCGACAAGCCCGACAGCGCGGCGCTGCGCCAACGCATTCGTGCCGAGCATATCGAATATATGATGGTGGTACTGGATAAGACGGCTTTCGGCGGACCGTTGCTCGATGATGACCGCAAGTCCACAATCGGCAGCATATTTGCCATCGACTTTGAAAGCCGCGCGGCGGCGGACGCCTTTATTCGGGAAGAGCCCTACACCAAATACGGTCTGTTTCAGCCACCACAAATATTTCCCTGGATTCAGATGGCGCCCGAAGCCGAAAAAGGAGACTTGCAACGGGAGCTGGAGCGCCAACGGGCCATGGCCGAAGCTTTATAGACCTTCTCTGTTAAAAAGCTGCGGCGCCCTAGGCCTCGGTCAGGACGCGTTCGAAAGTCGTAACGTCAATTTTCAATTCGGCCTGCCGGGCGAGATCGGTCAACCGACTGACCTCTGCCGTCAGGGCATCCGAACGCTCTCCCCGGCCCCAGGCCGCCAACGCGCGTCCCCTGGCGATCATGAAGTCCGGCCAGTCCAGCGGCTGTTCCCGGGTGTAGGCTTCGAGCCGTGCGGCGAAGCGTTCGGCTTCATCCCAATCGCCGTTTGCCAGGGCGACATCAATGGCGGACCGGGCAAACCAGAAGTGGTTGTGCGCTACGGCACCGGCATCGAGAATCTGTTCGGCTTCCGCCAGCGCGCTGCGCCGCTCGTCCATGTCCTCTGCCAATGCGGCCCAATCCGCCAAGACACTGGGCCCGATAAATGTCATGCCGACAGTACGCACCACGTTCACGGCCTGGAGCGCATAGTCGCGCGCCTCAGATTTGTCGCCACGAGCGGCGCTGAGGCGCGACAGTTCACGGAGCGACTGGGCTTCGAAGTTGCTGGCGCTGATGGTTTTGGCGAGATCGAGTCCGCGTTCCAGATAATCCTGCGCGTCGCTGAAGTTCTCCAACTCCATATAAACGAACCCTGCTAACATGAGCGATAGCAGTTCGGCGCGGTGATGGCTGACTTTGGCCGCCAACTCGGCGGCTTCGAGCGCGTCGTTGAGCGCGTCGGAAAACTCCATCAGAAGAATTCGGCTCCACCCCACCATGTGACGGTTCGCCACTTCGACGCGGCCGTAGCCATTGTCCCGGCAGAGCGCGACACAGGCACGAAATTGCTCGCACGCCGACCGCATATGGCCGCGCAAATAATAGGCGTCGCCGAGACCACCGAGCGCCAGCGCTTCGCCTTCGCGTGCACCGGCCCGTCGCGCAAATTTAAGCGACTTCTGGTGCTGTTCAAGGCAGCCGTCGATATTGCCGAGCGGGAAAAACAGATTGCCGCGGAGGTAATGAATCTGAGCGCGCTCGGCGGACAGGTCGAGGCTCACGGCGACGGCTTCGGCATTGTCAAGAAGCTCCAATGCCGGCTCTTGGCGATCGGCGACGCGCAATCCCGCTGCCATGCCGATCCAGGCTCGGCAGCGGCGCGCGTCATCCGCCGCCGTGTCGAACGATGCCTGATGGGCGGCGATCGATTCCTCCGTCGCCCCGGTATCCAGCAAGGTGTCGCCGCGAAGGCTCATCAGATCGCATTGCGTATCCAAGTCTTGCGCCAAGGCGATGCCGCGTTCCGTCAAGCTGAGCGTGGCGCCAAAGCGCAACCTGGCGGTCTCGGCACGGGCAGCCTCGAGATAGGCCGCCGCCGCGGACGGATCGGCGGCACGGTCCAAATGCTCCGCCCGCAAGATCGGGTCTTGTTCGCGATACCATGCCGCCGCGGCGCGGTGCAGTTCGGCCCGGCGCGTCGCCAGCAGAGACGCGTAGACGCCTTCCTGCACGAGCGCGTGGGCGAACAAAAATTGGTTTCCTTCCGGCTTAACGAGGTAACGTTCGACCAAGTCGCTGCCGGTATAGCGCGGGCTGTCGATCAGGTGCCGCAGGATATCGAGCGAAAAGCGTTGGCCGAGCACCGACGCGGCTTGCAGCGCGTGCTTGTCGAGGGGCTCCAACGCATCCATGCGTGACTGGACAATACTTTGGACCGACCCCGGCACCTGCTCTTCGCCGGCGGCCTGAGCGCTGCGCAACAGCTGTTCGAGAAACAGCGGGTTACCGTCCGCCCGTTCAACGCAGGATTCGGCAAACTGTGCCGTGGTGTCGAAGAATTCCGCCGCCAGCGTCAATGCATCGTCCCGCCGCAGCGGCTTTAGATCGACGGTGGTCATCGGCGTCTCGCCGGCCATGGCGCGCCACGCCTGATCCAACGGATCACCCTCAATGCGCGACGTCATCACCAGAATGGCTTGCTGATCCGCGACCGTCCGGTTGATTTCCGCCAAATAGTCGAGAATGATTTCGCTCGCCCAATGAACATCTTCGACCACCAGCAGGAGCGGTTGACGAGTGCCCAATCCTCGGACCAGAGCGGCTACGGTTTCGCGCTTACCCTGGTTGCGTTTGCCATTGTCCATGGCGTCGTATAGCGAGCGCAACTCTGTTGGTTGCGGTAAGTCCAACAGATCGTTCAGAAAAATCGCCTGTTCCGATTCCAACAGGCCTTCGCCCAACGCCTGCCTGGCTGCGCCGGCGCGCACCTCTTTGCCGCCGCCACTTGGGACGGCAAGGAAGCCCCGCACGAGCGTACGGATGGCGTCCTGGCCTTTACCGACGCCAAAATCCAGAACCAGGGCTCGGTGGCAGGCGAAACCGCGCGCCTTGGCCAGGCCTTCGTATTCTTCTCTTAGCCGTGTTTTGCCGATGCCGGCCTCGCCGCGCACATAGATGGTCTGGCCTTCGCCGGTTTCCGCGCAAGCGGTCAGTGCGCCGGCGACGAGTTGCAGTTCCGCGCGCCGTCCGACAAAGGGCCGCTCGCTATGGGCCGCCGGATCCGTCTGCAAACCTTGCAAAGCAAAGGCGCGGACCTTGCCGTCGATACCCTTGACCGCCAAGTCGCCGCGGGCGCTGGAGGCAACCAGGTCCGCAACGGCTTGTTGGACCGCTTCCGACATCAAGGTTTCACCGGCGGCGGCGGCATCCGTTAGCCGCGAAGCCAGGTTGACCGATTCTCCCGTTACCGTGTAATGGGCGTCGCCACCAATGCCACTGGCCACGACCTGTCCACTGGCGATCCCAATATGGACCTGAATGTCCTGTCCGGCCTTGTCGCTGACGTCGGGCATGGCTTCATGGATCGCCAGTGCTGCGCGTACTGCCCGCGCGGGATCGTCGCTGTGAGAGATTGGCGCGCCGAACACCGCCATCACGCTATCGCCGACATGCTTGTCGACGGTGCCGCCATGGTCGCGCACGATGGCGTCGGCACGGTCGAAAAAATGGCCCAACATGGCGTGGATTTGCTCGGCGTCAAGTTCGCTCGACAGCCTGGTGTAGCCGGAAATGTCCGCGAACAAGATAGAAACTTGACGGCGCTCGGCGTCAAGCGGACCCGCCGAAGGCGCGGCCCCCGGCGCCGGTTCATCTGTCAGGGCGGACCCGCCGTCGCCCCGCAGCGCCGCGATGGCCGAAAGAAGGCGTTTACGATCCGCCAGGCGGGACACGCCGAGATCCTTTAGGTCGTCGTTGGTGAGTTCGGGCAAAAGCGCTTGGTCGACGCCGTTCTCTAGGAACGCCTCTATGTGCGCGCTCAGGCCCAACTGTTCCAACCAAGCACGAATATCGCCGGTCACTGCGTTCCCCTCCACCGCTCGAAGATTGGTTAGGTGAGTAATTGAGGAAAATTTTATGATAATTCGCTGTTATTTTCAATAAATTTCAGTTTTACTTTGATTATTACTTTGTACTAATCGGTATTTACTGAGCAATTAAGTACTTGTTAAAAAATTTGTCTCATTCTTTACGCTTACAACAGCAGCGGGTTTTGTAAATTGTCCAAGTTTATTTGTCGTCGACTGTTGTTCGGTGTGTCCATGGGCCTAATCGCACTTGCGGCTGGCTGTGGGACACAGACCGAAACACCGATCACGCAGAGTGCTGCGTCTCAAGCTTCGGCCGATAAGGTCAACCGGCTTCTGACGTTCTGCGAGCGCATGCATAAATCCGGCGATCTCGCCGTGGCCGCCGGTTTGTGCCAGCGCGCCTATCATTTGGCACCGGAGGATCCACGTGCTCTGGTCGCCCTCGGCGCGATCATGCTCGAGCTCGGCAAGCCGCAGGATGCCGTCCTTGCCTACCGCACCGCCCTGACCCTCGACCACCGCAGCATCGAAGCGCTGATCGGACTCGGCAAAGCCCATCTCGCGTTGAAACAATTCGACGAGGCGGAACGGCAGTTTCAGCTCGCTATACGGACAAAAGAGACCGATTATCGCGGCTTTAACGGCCTCGGCGTGTTGCATGATCTGCGTGGCGAGCACGTCGTAGCCCAGTCGTTCTATCAAACCGGCCTCCGCCTGGCGCCCGGCAACGCCTCGCTGCGCAGCAATCTCGGGTTGTCGTTGAGCCTGACCGGCCATCACCGCCAGGCCATCGCTATTCTCGGGGATTTGACCAACGATTATCAGTCGGACGCGACTAATCGGCAGAATCTGGCTCTGGCCTACGGCAGGGCCGGCGACATGCCGACCGCCGAACGGGTCGCGCGCATGGATCTCGGCGACGCGGCGGTGGCCAAGAACTTGAAGTATTATTCGGCGTTTCAGGCCAAACCGCGGCCCGAACCGGCGCCGCCGGCAGTCACTCGACCTAAAAAAACCGGTGCCGTGCCGACGCTTAAGACTCCGTCTAAGCCGGTTGCGGCTCGGCCGGCCGCGCCGCGTAAGGCGAAGACCGTCGTCGTTGCCAAACGGCCGATCAAGCGCCATGTTCCGGACCCCAGCGTGATTGCCTCGGGCACGGCGCCCGGTGCCGGCCTGCCGGGGCAGACAGTCGTACTGGCTGCCAAACGATCGCTTGATCGCGGCGTCAGCGACGACAGCGCCATTGTCTCCGGCACGGCGCCGGGCGGCGGCTTGCCGTCGGACGCTGTCCTGGCCGCGTCGACCGCCAAATCCCTTAGTCTGCCGCCGGTCGATTTACATCCCGACCCAATGACACCGGACCAGTCGGTCGTTGCACACGCGTCATATCCTAACAAAACGCCCGCCGTCGCGAGCGCCGCGCGGCTGGCCGACGACACTGTCGCCGACGCCAGTGCCATTGCCTCTGGCACGGCACCCGGCGGTAACCCGTCATCGGACGCCGTCCTGGCCGCCTCGATCGCCAAGTCGCTCGGCTTGCCGCCGGTCGACGCGCATCCGGATGCCATGACAATCGACCAATCGACCGCCAGCGGTGCGGAATCGCCGCCCGCGGATTTGGACGTGCCGGCGTTGTCGCAGACCGACCAGATGGCGGCTTCAGTCAAATCGGGTCAGGCGACTGGTCGTTATCGCCTTCATCTGGGCTCATTTCGCCGTCATGCCACGGCCGAAGTCGAACGCTCCCGGCAACGGAAATTGATCGCCGACCTGATCGAGGGCGGCATGGAATTGGTGGTCTCGGAGGCCGATTTAGGGGTTGAAAAGGGCCATTGGTATCGTGTAACCCTGCAAGGCGTCGACGACCGTAGCCGCGCCAGCGCCTTGTGCTCGACATTGCACGGCCGTGGCTTGAGCTGTTTCGTCACGGTCGCGGCAAAGGCCGCCCGCCCTCAGCCGGCCTCGGTCTCGCAACGGATCGACACGGCGCCGCAGGCACCTGCTTATGCGGTTCAACTCGGCGCCTATCGGCAAGAATCGAATCTCCGGACGGAATGGCAGCGGTTTCAGCATCATGTGCCGACGCTGCTCGCCGATCAGCGCATGATGATCCGCCACTCCTGGGCGGGTGGCCGGCCGCTGTATATGCTCAACACCGAAGGCCAATCGGACAAAGAAGCCGCGCGCCAGCTCTGCCAAGAGCTGCAATCAGCGGGTCTTGATTGCGTCGTTGCCAAGGTGATTTAGGCGCAATCAGCCGATCTTCGATAAACACCAAACTCTGTCGTCTAGATGATGCTGTCGCCGTCCAGAGTTTTGTCCATCATGCGCTGCTGGCGCTGAGTCCGGACGCCGTCTTTGATCAAGCGAATGGCTTCGAAGATCTGACCAATGCTGTCGGCTTGCAACACGACCGACGGCCGCGCCGACGTCAGGGAGATTTCCACGTCGACCGCCAGCAACTCCGAAAGCTCATTTTCCAACGCCCGGCGCTGCGGTGTTAGTTCGCCATCGGTTTCGACCAGCGCGGTCGATTGTGCCGGTGCCGTTGCGGCCACCGACCGGTTCGGCGTCGGGGCCGCTGCGCTGCTCAGCCTGCTTGGCCGGTCGCGGCCCTGCTCCTTGGCGATGATGCGCTCGACGTCGCGCACCCTGAGGTCGCTGCGGGCGACGCGCTTAGCGAGCTTCACCGGTTCCCGTGCCGTCAGCAGGGCACGGGCATGGCCGAAACCGATTTCGCCGGCATCCAGCATGTCCTTGATTTCCGGCGGTAAGGTCAACAGCCGCAACATGTTGGTAACATGCGACCGGCTGCGCCCGGTCAATATGGCGATCTGGCTGTGGGTGCGGTCGTGGCGGTCGATCAGAAGCTGCAAGGCCTGTGCTTCTTCGAGCAAGGTCAGGTCGCGGCGCTGCAGATTCTCGATTAGGGCGAATTCCAGCGCCTCGTCGTCCTCGACGATATCGAGAATGACCACTGGCGCCTGCTCGAGGCCGGCCAACCGGGCCGCTCGCCAGCGTCGATATCCGGCAATCAAGTCGTAGCCATTGCCGCTGTTGACTTGCCGGCGAACGATCAACGGCTGGGCGATGCCTTTTTCGACGATCGACTGGGTCAGCGCCCGCAGATTGTCCTCGGTGAAGATGCGCCGCGTCTGCAAGCTGCCAGGGTGAATGTCGTCGAGCCGGGCGGTTGAAAATTCGCGGCCGGCGACCGGCTTGTTGCGGTAGCGGGCAGGCGGGGTCGGTCGCGTCGTATCGACGGCATCCGCCGGTGCTGCGACGTTCATTGCAGCGGCGGCGACTTTGCGCACGGCTGACAAAGTACCCTTGATTGGTGCCGACAACGCCGCCGAAGGCGACTCGCTTTCGCGGTCCTGGTGATCTTGGTCTATGGTGGCCGGTAGCGTCTGGGACATGACAGGCACCCTAAATGTGGTGAACGGCGTACATTCTAGGGTGACGATCGTTGCCTGAATCTTAACGGTGCGGCCCCCAGCCGCTCAAACCGACCGGCGCCTCGTAATTGCCACAACCACTGCAAACAAGACGGTTGCCGCCGCGACCACCGCTGGACCGGTCGGCAGATCCCACAGCACTGATCCAGTGAGGCCGCCGACCACGGCAATGGCGCCGGCCAACGCCGCCAGGGCGGCCATCTGCTCCGGCGATTTCGCCAAATTACGGGCCGCCGCGGCCGGGATGATGAGCAGCGCCGTCACTAGCAATATGCCGACCAGCTTCATCGCCAGGGCGATCACAGCGGCGACCAGGAGCATGAACAGGATTTGCGTGCGTTCGACGGCGACGCCTTCGACCCGGGCCATTTCTTCGTGAACCGCTATCAGCAGCAGCGGCCGCCAGAGCCAGGCGAGGATGCTTAAGACGACCAACCCGCCGCCAAATATCCAGTAAAGCTCGTCCAGGCGAACCGCCAGGATGTCGCCAAACAGATAGGACATCAGATCAACGCGGACGTCCGGTAGGGCAGCGATGGCGATCAAGCCGAAGGCCAGCGAGCCGTGGGACAAAATACCGAGCAAGGTATCGTCTGCCAGGCGCCGCCGGCGCCGTAAAGCCACCAGAAGTAAAGCCAGCACGATGCAGACCGTGACGATGCCGATGGTCGGGTCGATCCCGATCAACAGGCCGAGGGCGACGCCGAGCAGGGCCGAATGCGCCAAGGTGTCGCCAAAATAGGCCATGCGCCGCCAGACGATGAAGGTGCCGAGTGGCCCCATGGTCACGGCGATGCCGAGGCCGGCCAGCAGCGCGCGGAACAGGAAATCATCCATCGTGGGTGTGCACGGTCGATCCGGCCAGGTCGTGGTCGTGGTCATGGTGATGGGGGTAGACGGCGAGCCTGCCGGCCATGCGATCGCCGAACAGCGCCAGATATTCCGGGTCGCGGCTCACGCTGTCGGGTTTGCCCGAACAACAGACATGGCCGTTCAAGCAAACCACCCGGTCGGTCGCGGCCATCACCAGATGCAAATCATGGGAAACAATCAACATGCCGCAGCCGTTCTGGTCGCGAATGGTTTGGATGAGATCATAGAACGCCGCCTGCCCGCCGACGTCGATGTTGGCGGCTGGTTCGTCCAGTACCAGTAAATCAGGCCGATTGAGCAAGGCGCGCGCCAACATGACGCGTTTGGCCTCGCCGCCTGAGAGCGCCTGAAACGGCGTATCAAGCAAATGGCCGGCGCCGACGCGGTCGAGGATAGCGGCCAATTGCGGTGCTGGACGCCGGCCGGTCAGACACAAGAATCGCCGCACGGTCAATGGCAAGGTCCGATCGATGTTCAAAACTTGCGGGACATAACCGATGCGGATGCCCGATTTTCGGGTGGTATCTCCGTGATCCGCAGCGGCCAGGCCGAGCAGGGCCCGGACCAAGGTCGTCTTGCCGGCGCCATTGGGGCCGATCAGGGTGACGATCTCGCGGCGCCGGACACTGATATCGACGTTGGATAGGATCTGTTGGTCGCGGTGGCGGATCGACAGCGATCGCGCCTCGATCAGCGTATCCTCGGCTGCGGGCGCCAACGTGGTCATGTCGCCTCCGGCCGCGCGCTCAGGCAAGCGGGGCAGAGCCCCAGGACCTCCACGGTTTGTTCCAGAACGCGGAAACCAAGCGCCTCAGCACGCGCGCCGATCGCGGTTTCGATGGCCGCGTCGTCCAGCTCGGCGACGGATTGGCAGGCACGGCAAATCAGGAACTGGCCGCTATGCGCCATCGACGGGCCGCCGCAGCCGACATAGGCGTTCAAGGATTCGATGCGATGGATCAAGCCGTTGTCGATTAGGAATTCCAAGGCCCGATAGACCGTCGGCGGTGCCGCCCGGCGCCGGTCGCGGCGTAACGCGTCCAACAGATCGTAGGCGCCGACCGGCTGGTGATGGGACCAAACCAATTCGAGTATCAGCCGACGCAAGGCTGTCAGCCGGGCGCCGCGGCGACGGCAAACCTCCTCGGCCGCCGTCAGCGCCTCGGTAATACAGACCTGATGGTCATGCTCTCGCGAATGAAAGCTTACGATGACTCCGGCCGCCATGGATTTATCCGCCGCGTTGATCGGTTGATCGTCAAGATTGTTATATTATAACAAACGCGCGGTGACGCAATGGATAGGACTGCGGCCTTCCCGTCCGACGACGTCACGCCCGGCCATGTAAGATACCGGATTCCTCGATGACGGCCGCGGCGGCGGCCTCGCCATGGGGCGCCATCAAATGCACGCCGCCGACGCCGGAAATGTCCTGCAATTGCTGAATGATTTCGACACAAACGCGGCGGCCTTCCGCTTCGGCGTCTCCAGCCTGTTCTAGCCGGTCAACGATTGTGTCGGAAATATCAACGCCAAATAGATTGTCGCGCATCCAGCGGGCCTGCCGGGCAGATTTCAAGGGTCCGATACCGATCAAGACATGCAGCCGCTCGGGAATACCGAAATCGTTCAGCCGTGCGAGATAGCGGCAACAGAGATCCATATCGTAGCAATATTGCGTTTGAACGAAGTCAGCGCCAGCATCGATTTTCTTTTGCAACGACGTCGGCTGCCAGTCTGCCGGCGGGTCGATCGGCAAGTCAGCCGCACCGATCAAAAATCGCGGCGGGCCGTCGATTTTACGGCCCGAACCCAAAGTCCCGGCATCGCGCATCTCGGCCGCCCGGCGGACCAATCCGGTGCCGTCCAGGTCGAACACGCCTTTGGTTTCCGGCTCGTCACCGCTATCGGCGGCATCACCGGTCAAGCACAACAGGTTCGGTACGCCAAGTGCCGCGGCGCCGAGCAGGTCGCCTTGCAAGGCCAGGCGGTTGCGGTCCCGGCCGGTCAGTTGCAGCACCGGCTCGATGCCGGCGCGGGCCAGGCATCCGGCAACGACCAACGGCGACAATTGCGCTCTGGCGCCGGCGCCGTCGGTGACATTGACGGCATCGGCCAAGCCTTTGAGCGGACCGGCCCGCCGGAGCGCGGCGTCGAGATCGGTGGTTGCCGTCGGCGACGTCTCCGCGGTGACGGCGAACTGGCCACGCCGCAACACCGCTTCCAATTGACCGTCGCTGCGTACCGATTCCGTCATTGCTTGGCTTCCTTCTAGAGCAATCCTATGCACCCGTTTGGGCAGTTTTGATTAGGCTTCGATGGCAACCGAGGCACGCTCGGAAGCGACAACCGCTTGGCCGTCGTCGCCGCGAGCCAGGACTCTGGCGAGAAAACCGTCAAGCCAGCTATCGACGATTGGATCGAAACGCTGGCGGTTGGCGAATTGCTCGTCCACCGATTGGGCGCCGGGCTGCAACAGTCGATCGCCACCGCCGTTGATCCACAGCCGGTTTATGGCCTCGGTGACTTCAGGATGAAACTGCAAGGCAAAGGCGTTGCCGCCGTAGCGGAAGGCCTGGTTGGAATAGACCTCGCCCGCGGCCAGCAGTTCGGCGCCGGTCGGCAGGTCGAAGCCTTCTTTGTGCCACTGGAAGACTTGCATTGTTTCGGGAAAAAATGCCTGGCCTGCCGACGTTGGATGGATGGGAAAATAGCCGATTTCCTGAATGCCGTGCTGATGCGGCGCGATCCGGCCGCCGAGGCAGCGCGCTAACAGCTGGGCACCTAGGCAAATTCCCAGGAACGGCTTGCCGCTGTCTATGGCCTGGGGAATCCAATCGAGTTCGGCGCGAATAAAATCTTCGTGGTCGTCATTGGCGCTCATTGGGCCACCGAAGACCATTGCCGCGGCGTAGTCGTCCATCGATCGTGGCAGGAGGTCGCCGCAGGCTGGGCGGCAGATCTGCAGCCGGTAGCCCATTGTCCGAAGGCGCAACGCCACGCGCCCCGGGTCGGAACGCAATTGATGCACGACAAGCAACACGGTCTCGGTCATGACCTATGCCCAATAATGTCCAGCCGCCAACTTGGCAAGTCCCGGCGATCCGATCAGGTTCCGCCGGGTAATTTTTTTGAAGCTGAATTTGGTTCTTTATGGTTGCGCCTTTACCACAGGATATTGTAGAAAATCTCACGATACATACGAAATGTGGGGCTAGAGACAATGTCTTGGACAGATGAAAGGGTCGAGAAACTGAAGCAATTGTGGGGCAACGGCATGACAGCCGCCCAGATTGCTGAGGAGATCGGCACGGTTAGCCGCAACGCGGTCATCGGCAAAGCCCATCGGCTTGGCCTGTCGACCAGTAAGAAGCCGGCACCGCGCCCCTTGCACCAACCGATGATTCCGCGCCCGAGGAAGATTGCACCACCGCCGCCGCCGATCCCGACGCCGCGTCCACAGCCGGATGTGAACGCCGAAGACCTGCCGTGGCATCGGCGCTGTCAATGGCCGATTGGTCATCCCGGCGAGCAGAATTTCCATTTCTGCGGTGATGTCGCGATCGGCGGCAAACCCTACTGCTCGGCGCATTGCCAGTCCGCCTACCGCCACAAAGACGAGGCGGCGTGAGGCGTATCTAGGCCGATCGGTTGCCGGCTTCGAGAAATGCCATATTGAGGTCGAGCTTCTGACCGAGCCATAGCGGAAAGTCGCGATGGTCGGGGACGTCGTCGCCGGTCTCCGGATGGACAAAGATTATCAGGCCGTTTCGGTTCAACATCAGCCAAGGCACGATTTCTGCGAACAGTGCGGCGTCGAATGCGACTTGATACATCGGCAGTGGATGTGGCCCGACCGGTTCGTCACGCCACCGGCCCATGCGCACCTCGAATTTGGTTTCAATTGCCTGGCGAAGGGCTGCCGCCTGCTCGCGGCTCGCGGCGTCGGGATAATAGACATGCGCGTGGTAGCCGGTAATTTTCGAAGTGTCCATTGTCATGCCTTTCCGTGAATCGACGCACCGCGCGCCGACGCCTGCATCAGGATATCTCGGGTCGGGGCCGGCATAGTCAAGACCTTTTCCTGCGGTTGGCCGGCCGCAGGCCATAGGATTTGAACTTTTTCGTGACCCGGTCGATTTCCTTGTCGTCCAGCAGAACCGGCCCGCCGATCGCCAGGGTGAGATAATATTGCTTGGCAAGGGTCTCGATTTCGACCGCTAGCCACATCGCCTTTTTTACGCTGTCGCCGGTAGCGATCAGGCCGTGATTTTCGATCAGGCAACCGGTTCGGCCTTTGAGCGCCGCCAGCACATTGGCCGACAGTGCGGCACTGCCGAAGGTCGCATATCGGGCACAAGGCACCGTATTGCCGCCGGCCGCGGCTATCATGTAATGGCACGCCGGTATCGGCTTGCGAGCGATCGCCAGGGCCGTGGCATAGGTCGAGTGGGTGTGGACCACGGCGTTCACGTCCGGCCGGGTGCGCAGGATGTCGCGATGAAATCGCCACTCGCTGGACGGCGCCAGCGGTCCCTGCCAGGCCTCCTCATCGTTGCCGTCGATCGACATCGCGGCAATGTCGCCTACTTTCATGTCGTCGTAAGGCTGGCCGCTCGGCGTGATTAGCATTGCGTCTTTGTAACGGGCGCTCAGGTTGCCGGAGGTGCCTTGGTTGAGGCCGCTCGTGTTCATCCAGCGGCATTGATCGATGATTTCCTGGCGTAATGCCCGCTCGGCTTTGGTCATCGCCATGGTCTCTTCGCGCTCCGTTCCGCTGCTGCGTGATCGCCCGCAAGTCCATGCCATGAATCGGCGGTTCCGGCAATCAATCCCTATTCGGCACGGCGCATTCAAGGATACTCTCCAGAAGCGGCGTTAATCGAGGAGGAACCGATGTCGGAAAACGGCGGCCGACGGCCCAACAGGCGCTTGCGCTCTCGGATCACCACCGACGGCATGGATCGCGCGCCGCATCGCGGCTTCATGCGTGCCATGGGTCTGGATGACGACGCCATCGGCCGGCCGATGATCGGCGTGGTCACCACCGACGGCGAGACGACGCCCTGTAATATGGGGCTCAGCGCCCAGGCGGCGTTCGCCAAGCAGGGCATCGCCGAAGCCGGCGGCACGGCCCGCGAATTCACCACGGTCTCGGTCTCCGACGGCATCTCTATGCAGCACCAAGGCATGAAATTCTCCCTGTTGAGCCGGGAGATTATCGCTGATTCCGTCGAAGCCGTGGTCCGTGGCCACGTCTACGATGCGCTCATCGGCTTTGCCGGCTGCGACAAGACCTTGCCGGGCTTGATGATGGCGATGGTGCGGCTCAATATCCCGTCGCTGTTCATCTATGGCGGCTCGAAACTGCCTGGTACTTGGCGCGGCAAGGACGTGACCCTGCTCACGGCTTACGAAGGCATCGGCGCGGTGCTCGCCGGGACCATGGACGAGGCCGAGCTTTACCAGCTGGAAAACGTCTGCGCGCCGACCATCGGCGCCTGTCCTGGCCAGTTCACCGCCAACACCATGGGCATGGTGTCGGAGGCGTTGGGCCTGGCGCCGCTCGGGTCGTCGATGATTCCGGCGGTATTTGAAACCCGCAAAGGCATGGCGCGCCGCGCCGGCCGGTCATTGATGCAGGCGCTGGAGAACGACGGGCCATTGCCGCGCGATTTGGTGACCCGGACAAGCCTGGAGAACGCCGCCGCCGTGGTCGCCGCGACCGCCGGATCGACCAACGCGGTCCTGCACCTGCCGGCGATCGCTCACGAGGCGGGTATCACCTTTACCATGTACGACGTGGCGCAAGTGCTGGATCGAACGCCGCTGATCGCCGATCTGCAGCCCGGCGGACAATATCTTGCAAAAGACGTCAACGAGGTCGGCGGCGCGCCGGTTGTGCTCAAGCAATTGATGGAGATCGGCGCGTTCGATGGCTCGGCGCTGACCCATACCGGCGCCACCATGGCCGAGGCGCTGGCGCCGTTTCCAGGCGCCGACGGCGCCGTCATTCGGCGCCCCGACGATCCGATCGCGCCGGACGGTGGCGTCGTCGTGTTGAAAGGCAATTTGTGTCCCGACGGTGCGCTGTTGAAGGTCGCGGGCCTGCAATCGTCGAGCTTCAGGGGCCCGGCGCTGGTATTTGAGAACGAAGAAGACTGCAATCGCGTGGTCCAAGCGCAGACCTATGACGCCGGATCGGTCATCGTCATCCGCAACGAAGGCCCGAAAGGCGGCCCGGGCATGCGCGAAATGCTGGGCACCACGGCGCTGATCTACGGTCAGGGCATGGGCGAAAAGGTGGCGTTACTGACCGATGGGCGGTTTTCCGGCGCGACCCGGGGCCTGTGCATCGGCTATGCGGCGCCGGAAGCCGCCGTCGGCGGGCCGTTGGCGCTAATCAAGACCGGCGACATCATCGTAATCGATGCCGCCAAGCGATCGATCACCGTTGAACTGTCGGACACGGAGCTGGCGGCGCGGCGGGCGGACTGGGCGCCGGCAATGAACGAAACACAGGGCGGCGCGCTCGAAAAATATGCCAAGCTGGTCGGGCCGGCCAACCGCGGCGCGGTCACGCATTCGGGCAATGTTCAGTGGGAGGTTGAGGACTGATATGAGCGACGCGACACCGAGACTAGGCTATATCGGCACCGGCCTGATGGGCGCGCCGATGACGGCGCGGCTGCTGGAGGCGGGCCATGCCGTTACCATCTGGAACCGAAGTGCGGAAAAAATGGCGCCGCTGATCGACCAGGGCGCGGTCGCGGCCGACAGCCCCAAGGCTGTGGCCGAGGCATCGGACATTGTCATGATGTGCCTCACCGCGGCACCCGCGGTCAGGGCCGTCACATTCGGCGAAGCCGGTCTGATCGAAGCCGCCGATCGGACCAAGATCCTGGTCGACTTCTCCAGCATGCGTCCGGACCTGACCCGCGAATGGGCCACCGAGTTGCGCGAGACGTCCGGTATGGGCTGGATCGATGCGCCGGTGTCGGGGGGTGTGCCGGGTGCCGTTGCCGGTACGCTCGCCATCATGGCCGGTGGCACGGAACAGGATTTCGAGCGGGCAGCACCAGTGGTCGCCCATCTCGCCAGCCGCTTCACCCTAATGGGCCCGAACGGTGCCGGCCAGACCACCAAGCTCGCCAACCAGATCGTTTCGGCCTGTACCATGATGGTAGTCGCCGAATGCCTGTCCTTTGCCGACAAGGCCGGCGTTGATGCCGGCCGTATTCCCGAGGCCTTGGCCGGCGGTTTCGCCGATTCCATTCCCATGCAGCTGTTCGGCCCGCGCTTTGTTGCCGAGACTTACGAGCCAAAGTTCGGCGCGATCGAAACCTTGATCAAGGACCTCGATACGATCTGGGACGTGGCGCGAGAGGCCAAGGCGCCGATCCCAATGACGACCCAATGTCTTGAGCTGATGCGTATTCTGTCCAACAAAGGGTTGGATGATCAAGACTTGACCGTGCTGACCCGGCTCTTCAACAAGCGGGAGATGAACTGATGCCGCGCTTTTCCGCCAACATTTCCATGCTGTTCACCGAGCGCGATTGGCTCGACAGACCGAAAGCGGCAGCCGACGCGGGCTTCGGCGCGATCGAAATCCAATTTCCTTATGAGCATTCGGCCGACGCTTGGGCCAAGGCCATTGGTGACGCAGGTCTGCCGCTCGCGGTCCTCAACCTGCCGGTTGGCGACATGTTAAGCGGCGGCCCGGGCCTCGCCGCCATGCCGGGCCGTGAAGATGCCTTTGCCGAGGCGATCGAGCAGGCCAAGGGCTATGCGGCGGTGCTCAGGCCGCGTAACGTCAACGTTCTGGCCGGCATGCCGCCGACCGATCAGCCGCGCATGGCCTGTCTGGATACCCTGGCGCGTAATCTGCACGCCGCGGCGGTGGCCTTCGAACCGCTCCGTGTCGGCGTGGTGACCGAAGCGGTCAACAACCGCGATCGGCCAGGCTATTTTCTGACCCGCACCGAGGAAGCCGTGGCGGCGGTCCGCCTGGCCGGGCACGGCAATCTCGGCATCCAGCACGACCTCTATCACATGCAGATCATGGAAGGCGATTTGGTCGAAACCTTGAGCGAAAATCGCACAGTGATCAGCCACATCCAGTTCGCCGACGCGCCGGGCCGTCATGAGCCGGGTACCGGCGAAATCCCGTTTTCGATCATATTCGAGGCGATCGACGCGATCGGCTATGGCGGCTGGGTCGGTGCCGAGTACGAGCCGACGGGACGGACCGAGGAAAGCCTCGATTGGCTGCGCCCGTGGCTTTGATGAAAGCCGACTATTCCGCCGCCTTGTCGAACACCAATTCGACGGCGCCTTCGGAATCGCGGAGTTCCCGGTCGAGGCGGACGCCGGCATGGGCGCGCGGCTTGGCGAGCGGTGCCAGCAGGCTGTAGATCACCGGGATCAGGATCAGGGTGAACAGGGTCGAAATGCCAAGGCCGCCGAACACCACCCAGCCGATGGCGGCGCGCGCCTCGGCGCCGGCGCCGCTGCCGATAATCAGCGGCAAGGCGCCGAGTACGGTCGACAGCATGGTCATGACCACCGGCCTGAGCCGGGTGATGGCGGCCTCGCGAACCGCATCGTGAACCGAGTGGCCGCGATCGCGCAATTGGTCGGCGAACTCGACCACCAGGATGCCGTTCTTGGCCATCAGGCCGACCAGCATGACCAAGCCGATTTGACTATATATGTTAAGCGTAATACCGGTCAGCAGCAGCGCGAACACCGCGGCGGCGAGGCCAAACGGTACGGTCAGCACGATGACGGCGGCGCTTAGGAAACTCTCGAATTGGGCGGCCAGGACCAGAAGCACGACGAGTATGGCAATGGCGAAGGTAAGCGCCACTTCGCGAGAGGTATCCTGAAGGGTCGCGGCCTCGTTGATGAAGCGCAGGCCGATGCCCGGCGGCAAGGTGTCCTTGGCCAGAGCTTCGATGTCGGCGATCGCCTGCTTCATGGCATAGCCGTCGGGCAGCGGCGCATCGATTTCGATGGCGCGTTTCTGACCGGTCCGGTCGAGTTCGGCGGCGACGCCGGTTTCCTCGATCGCCACGAAAGCCGACAGCGGCACCAATTCGCCGGTGTTGGCGGTAACGAACAGGCTGTTCAAATCGGTCGGGTCGTTGATCGCGCCGGCCGCCGATTCCAGCATCACCGGTATGGAGCGATCGTTGACGTTAAGTTCGGCGACTTCGAAGCCGTCGACCATGGCTCTGAGCGCACTCGCCAGATCGTCGACGCTGACGCCGAGGTCTTCCGCCCGGCGCCGCTCCACGCGCACCGACAATTGCGGTTGGGTCTGCTGGTATTCGATCTCCGGGTCCTCGAACTGCGGCAGGCGCTCGTGCATTGCCGCTAGGAACTGATCGGCGGCGGCGGCAATGTCGGCATAGTTGGCACCGGTCAAGGCGAACTCGACGCGGCCGCCGGCGCGCCTGAGGTTGAGGCTGTTGGGCGTGCGAATGCGGGCGGTGGCGCCCGGGATCGCCTTCAACGGGCCGCGCAACGCGCGGGCGATTTCCGCCTGGGAGCGGCTGCGCTCCGACCAATCCGCCAGCGGCGCGATGATCCAATTGCGATTGAGATCCCAGCGGCCGACGATCGATAGGATGTTGGTGATTTCGCCGCTTTGCAGAAGCGGCTCCAGGATCGCCTCGGCGCGTGCCGATTGACGATCCATGTAATCGAGGCCAACGCCGTCCGGGCCCTGCATCGAGACCAGGATGTAGCCGCGGTCTTCCTTGGGCAGCAATTCCTCGTCGATCGATGGAAACAGCAACAGTGCGGCCAAAGCGGCGAGCGCCGCGGCACCCAAAACCAAAACCCGGGCCGACAGGGTGAAGTCCAAGATTTGCCCGTACAAACCGACCAGCCGCCGGCCGACTGCCGCAAGCGGCCCGGTTGCCGGCTTTGTCGCGGACCCATTGGGCATGCGCGACGCCAGCATCGGGCAGAGCGACAGCGCGACGAAAGAGGAAATTCCGACGGCGATGGCGAGCACGAAGCCGAACTCCCGGAACAGGGCGCCGGCGGTGCTTGGCAGGAAGGCGATGGGCAGGAACACCGATATCAACGTCGCGGTTGTCGCCAAGACGGCGAAAAACACCTGCCGCGCGCCGATCACCGATGCGGCGAGCGGCTTCATGGCCTGTGCCCGGTGACGCTGGATGTTTTCGACCACGACGATGGCATCGTCGACGATCATGCCGGTTGCCAGCACCAGGGCGAGCAGGGTCAATATGTTGACCGAAAAGCCCAGCAGCCAGATCGCGGCAACGGTGCCAATCAGGGCAATCGGAATGGCGACGGCCGGGATCAAGGTCGGCCTGAGCGCGCCCATGAACAGATAGATCACGGCGATGACGACGGCGACAGCGATCGACAGGCTGACGATCACTTCACGCACCGAGCCGCGAATGAACCGGGCGTCGTCGGAGATCTTGACGATTTCCACATCGTCCAACCGCCGGTTCAGCTGCTTAATAGCCGCGTCGACACCGTTGGAAATGGCGACCGTGTTCGATTGCGCCCGGCGAATGATGCCAAGGCCAAGGACCCGCCGGCCGTTTAGAAGTGAGTAGCTTTCGGATTCGCCGGGGCCGTAGAAGGCTTGCGCAAAATCGCCGAGGCGGATCTGGTCGCGGATCGCCAAGTTTTCGATTTCGGCCGGCCGCCAGACCGAGGCATTGGCGCGCACCAGCAAGAGTTGGTCATCGGACTTGAAACTGCCGGCCGGTACGTCGAGATCGGTGGTCCGTAAAACCGTGGCGATATCCTCTACGGACAGGCCGTAGCTTGCCAGCCGCATCGGGTCGATGACGATGCGTAATGTCTCTTCGCGGCCGCCGAACAGCAGCACCGTGGCGACACCGGGAATCGCCGAGAGCTCGGCGCTGACGTCATCCTCGGCTAGCCGGGTCAAGGCTTCCTGCGGCAGGCTGTTGCTGATCAAAGCAAGCCGGATGATCGGCGAGGCGTCGGCGTCGGCCTTGATGACCGTGACTTCGTCGACGCCGTCGGGCAGCCGCCGCTCGATGCGGGCGACAGCTTCGCGGATGTCGTTGGCGGCGACGTCGAGATCGACGCCGGGCGAGAATTCGGCGCGGATGCGGGCGTTGTTTTCTTCGCTCGCGGCGTTGATCGTATTGACGCCGGCGACCCGGGCGACCGCACCTTCGATGACGCTGGTGACCTCCGCATCCATGGTCGCCGGCGATGCACCATCGAAAAACGCCCGGACCCAGACCACCGGGCGATCGACGTCGGGCAGTTCTCTAACTTCGATACCAAGCACCGCACCGAGGCCGGCGATGACAATCAGCAGGTTCAACACGACCACCAGGGTCGGTCGCCGGACCGAGACCGCAGGCAGGTCGCTAATCCGTGCCATTAGGAACGATCCTTTTGCGCGGCAGAACCCGGCGCGAGCGCGCCTTGGGCCTCGAACGGCTGGGCGTTGACCTTCTGGCCGGCGCGCAGGCCCTGCACGCCTTCGACGACGATCAGGTCGCCTTCATTGATTGGCCCCTTGACCAGGACGCGGCCCTGGTCGCGGCGCACCATTTTCACGAACACCTTCTCCGCCTGACCGTCGGAGACGCGCCAAATATAGGCGCCGTCGCGGCTCCACAGGACGGCGACCTCGCGGACACTCGGGTAGCGTTTGCCGATGAACTCTTTACGCACCTCAAACGAGGTGCCCGGGCGAATGCTGTCGTCGGTGTTGGGGATCTGCACGCGCACCCTGAGCGACCGGGATTTCGGGTCAATGCGGCTGCCCGTCGCGAACACCGTGCCTTGCAGGGTGACGTCGGGCCTGGTCCACGGCCGCAGGCTGATCGCATCGCCGCGCTTGATGCGGCCGGCATAGTCCTCGGGCGCGTTGAAGTCGACCAGGATGGTCGAGCGATCGTCTAGGGTCGCAATCACGGTATCCGGGGTGACGCGATCGCCACGGTCGATATTCGATAGGCTGACAACGCCGGCGAATGGCGCCCGGATGAAGCGGTCGCTGAGATTGGCCTCGGCCTGACTTAGCACGACCTTAGCCGATTCGAGCTCGGCTTCGGCAGCCTCCAGACTGGCTCGGGAAGCGGCACCGCTCGGCGCCAGTTTCAGGACTCGCCGGTGCTGGCGTTCCGCCTTGGTTACGGTCACCTTGGCCAAACGCACCGCCAACCGTTGATGTTTGTCGTCGAGCCGGATCAGCAGAGCGCCGGCTTTGACCCGCTGTTCGGCCTTGAACGCCACCTCGACGACTTCGCCGGCGACCGAGGGATGAATGGCCGCCGACTTAGCGGCCTCGCCGGTGCCGATGGCGTGCATCGCCAGGCGCAACTCGGTAAGATCGACTTCGTCGACCAGCACGAGGGTAGCGGCGGCACGGGCCGGCCGTTTCGCTTTGGCCGTCTTCTCAGTGCCGATGTCGAACAGCCACACCCCACCGGCCGCCAATGCGGCGGCCAGGATGGCAACAATGGTGATCTGCATGCGCAAGGGCATCCGTGAGCGTCCAACGGCCGGTGAGACCGGCACAATACCGCAATCGGGCTCACATTAGGCCATTTTGTCGATGATCCCAAATAAAGCGGGCCGCTTACGCCTTGAAAAACGCCAACAATTCAGCGCTGAGCGCCTTCGGGGCTTCCTCCGGAATAAAGTGGCCACAATCGGCGACGATCACGCCGCGGACGTTGTCGGCGACCAGGCGCAAGGACGCTTCCGCGTCGCCGCCGCGGCCGCGGCCGTGCGGGTAGGAGACGGCACCACCCATCGCCAGCACCGGCATCGGCAGTTTGAAGCGCTCGATAATCGCTCGGTTGTCGGCGACATCCTGCGGAATCGCCCGGTAATAGGCGAAGCCGGCGCGCATGGCGCCGGGCTGGGCATAGGTCCGGACGTATTCGGCGAGGTCGGCCGGGCCGATGGCGTCCGGGCGGTAGGCGAAAGTGCGGTAAAACCAGCCCAAATACTCCGCCTCCCGGCCCTGGGTTAGCGCTTCCGGTAGATCCAGGGTGAGATGGAACTGGTGATGCCAGCGCCGCCCGCTTTCGGAGAAATCGCCGCCCGATCCGGGCACCACGACATCCAATATAACCAATTTAGCCACCGCCTCCGGGTGGGCGGCAGCCAGGGCATAGGCAACCGGTCCGCCCCAATCATGGCCGACCAGGAAAAACCGCTCGTGACCAAGCACCTCATGAACCAGCCGCCAGATGTCCGCCGCCACGGTTTTCTTGTCATAACCGACAAGCGGTCGCGAACTGTCGCCGAGGCCGCGCATATCGGGCGCGATCACGGTGTAGTCCTGGGCGAGGGTCGGAATGACATGGCGCCATTCCCACCAGGTCTGCGGCCAGCCATGTAGCAACACCACCACCGGCCCGTCGCCCGCGGTCACATAGTGCAGCATGACGTCGCCGACGTCGGCGAAGTGGTGGCTGACGAGGTCCTCAATGGACATGGGGCTGGGCCTCCGGATTCATGGGCTCGGTGGCAGGTTAGCGGAACATGGCGATGGCGCCAATCGGTGGCCTATCGGCGTTACAGGGTGTCGAGAAACGTCCAGACTTTTTGTTGGAGGCGGCTTTCAGGGTCGGCAAACGCCTGTAGAACCGTGAAATGGTTGGTGCCATCGGCAAGAAAAAATTCGGCGCGATTACCGGCGGCGCGCCAGGTCTCCGCGAATCGGGCCGACTGACCGCGGAACTCCGGAGTCTCGTCCGCGCCGGCCGCGACTAGCAGCGGAATCGGGCTCGGCCGAACCAATTCGATCGGGCTGTTGCGCGCGGCACTCGCGGAATCGAGGCGGACAAGATCGTTGATCGTCGTATGGCGCAGCGGCTCCAAATCGAACACGCCGCTGATCGGAATACCTGCCGCGATGGTCGCTGTGGCTTCGCCACGGTTCAACTGGTCCATCAAAATGGTCATCAGGGTCAGTTGGCCGCCGGCCGAATGACCCGAGATCACGATCCGCTGTGCGTCGGCAAAGTTCTGCCGCACCCAGGTAACGGCGTCGCGGGCTTGGTCGACGATGCGGTCGACCGTCACTTCGGGGGCGAGCGTGTAGTTGGCAAGCACCGCGGTCCAGCCGGCCTGGTGAAACGGCTCCGCCACGAAGGAAAACAGCGACTTATCCAGCGCCCGCCAGTAACCGCCGTGGAAGAACAGGAATATCGGTGCTTTAGGCGACGGGTTCGGGAAGATGTCCAGCCGCTGGCGTTCCTTCGGGCCATAGGCGATCTCGTGGTAGCCGTCGGTCGTCGCCCGGAAGCGCCCGCTTCGGTGACGAAACGCTTCATAGACGGCATCGCGATCCGGGTGACTGGTGCGCAGATTGTACTGTGCTTCCAATCCGTCGCGGTCGTAGCCTTGGTAAAGGCCGCCGTCGGGTGCCTGGCCGCTCAAAGTCGAAATCACGCGGCAGGTATCGGTATGGTCGGCATATCGATACCGAGGGCGGCAAATCTGTCGCGTGCCAAAGCGAGATAATCGCTGACGATCGCGGCTTCGGCCTCCGGTGTCAGTGCGCCCAATCCGGCTGCCGCCGTTATTCGGTCGGCGACGACAATCTCTTCGGCGGCATTGTCAGCTGCCATCCATGCGCAATGGTAGCCCTTGAATTCAACCTCACCGAGGTGATGGGTGATCGTGTCGGCAACAGCCGTTCGGTCCGCATCGGACCATTGGGCAGCGCGCTTTTCGACGTAGAACCAACCGAAGGCGGCGTGGCGTTTTTTGTCGTCGACGCAGAGTTCCAAGGCGCGCTTCACGGCCGGGTCCGTCGCATTGTCGAGATAGCCGCGCCACAATTGCAGTTCCAGGCCGTCTTCCAGCGCGCAGTGGGCCGCGACGTAACCGTCGAGAAAGGTATCGGCGCCGAGCGCTTGTTTCGAAAAGGCCTGATTGAAAAGCGCGGCGTAATTGTCATTGGACGGCGCGTCGACATAGCCGCCGAAAGCTTCGGCGATCTTGTGACACACTTCGACATGCCAAGCTTCTTCGGTATTGCGCACGGCGAGAAAATACTTCGGGTCCGCCTCGCGGCCGACCTCAAGGCAAAACCGGATCAACAGCGCCGGTGTTTCCGGCAGGCCGGTATATTCCACCCACGACCGGCGGCTCCAGGTCAGCGCCGCTGCGCGACGTACGTCTTGCGAATACCCGGACACGTCAAACGATTGCCACGGGATGTCCGCGGCCGGATCCCAACGCGCCTTTTTGCTGTCGTCATAAAGATCCCGGATCGTCGTAATGGACTCGGAAAGATCAAGCGGGAAGCGTTTCTCGATCAGGATCGGGGTCGGCGGCGCTGCGTTGGTTTGGGTTGCGGCCGCCATCTCAAAATTTCCCGATTTTTGGATGCTCGAAGACCGGTAATTCGACGCCCCAAGGTTCGACCTGCCGGCGAATGCGTTGGACGGTGGCGACGAAGACCGGCTTTTCCAATTCCTCCACCGTGGCGCCGAGGCCGGCTTCCCAGGTTAGCCGGTCGGCGTTTACCTCGGCATTCGACGCCGGATTATCCGGTGCCAGCCAGGCGCTGTGATAGCCGTTCATTTCGACCTTCTCGATCATGATGATGAGGGCGTTTTCGATCACCTTGATCTCGTCGGGGGTCAGCGACTTGATGCGGTGCGCCATAAAATACCAACCAAAGGCGCAATGGCGAACCTCGTCACGCATGACCGCTTTGACGACCTGCAGAGCCACCGGGTCGGTGGTGACGTCAAGCAAATGGCGAAACACGTCAAAAGCGATTTCCTCGGCTCCGCAGACCAAAGCGACGATAATGGCCTCGAGGGAGAAGCTCGGGTCGAGCGCCATCTTGCGAATGCCGTGGGTCGAGACCGAGGCTTGGTAATCGACCACGAAAGGTTGCTCCACGAAGCCGCCGAGATGTTCCGCCATCAGATAGCAGACCTCCGCATGGCGGGCTTCTTCCTGGGAACGGATGGCGAAAAACATCTGCAGATCGGGTTCCAGCCGGTCCTGGCAAAACCGGATCTGCAGGGCCGGACTCTCGGAGATGGCGCCATACTCCGCCCAGGCCCGGCGCGACCAATATTCGCGTGCGGCCATGAGTTGTTCTTCGGTGTACTTCGAAAGCTCCAACAGATGCCAATCGATGTCCGTCTTGGGGTCCCACTGGTTCTTGGTCGCGGAATGGAACAGGTTTCGGATGCGCGGGATGCGTACACCGAGATCAAGCGGGAATCGGTTCTCACCGTGATCGAGAATAGTGGGTTCGCGCATTATGGCGGGTTGAGCGGACATATCGAGTTCTCCGTTGTCTTTGCGGCCGGCCCAGGACCGTCAGGCTCCCCGGATCTCTTGGCGGATGTGGACCAGCCGGCCCCAGGTGCCATCGTCGGCGTCGTCCAAACCGGTGCGATCGACTGACGGTTCGGCATGGCCGCCAAGCGGTACGTGGATCGAATAAGCGGTTTGGTCGGGGCGGTAATAGGATATCCCGGCCATGACGGGACGTCCCGCCGTGTCGGCGTAGACGAGCCCGCGCACCAGGACCGGGTCGCCGGGCATCAGTTCGAGGGTGTCTGCCGTCGCGCCCTCGGCCACGTCGGCTTCGATGGTCATGTCGGCGTGATCCAGCTCGACGGCGCCGGCCAACAGGTCGAGCAGCGATCGTTGGCGCGCGGCGGCGGCGGTAATGTGCACCGCCGCTTTGGGTAGGATGTAGCGATAGTCGATCGATACGGGCACCGGACCGGTCGAGCGCAGGCGTTCGACGAACAGAACCGGCGAACCCTCGGCGATGCAGAGCGCTGTGGCAATCGGTGCCGGGGCCGGCAGCGATTCCAGACACCGGATGTCAAAACTCAACGGTCGCCCGTGCGTCGCCCACTGATCGATAAAGTCCATCCGCGGCGAGAATCGCTCGTCGACTTTTTCGAAAGCAACGAACGTCCCGGCGCCGCGCCGCCGCGTCAACAACCCCTCGTCGACGAACTCCCGGATCGCGGCGCGAACGGTCATGCGCGCGACGCCAAAGCGCTGGCACAGTTCCTCGTCGGTGTAGAATCGCTTTTCGGGATCGGGCCAGCCGGCGATCAGGCCAAGCAGGCGGCGGCGAATTTGGACATACAGCGGCACCGAAGAGTGTCGGTCGAGCGACCCGGGCTGCGCCTCCCCCATGGCCAGCCATCCCGAGCGGCGCGCGTTCTGGAGCAGGTGGGCGGCGCCGCCACCGGCCGTCGCACCAACCCCGTGGGCGCTGGCTTCCGGCGTTTCCTGTCTATCCGCGATGCGTGCTGTCCGTTTCACCACGATCTCATTGCGCGCCCTCGGCGATCTCTATAATTTGTATAATTGTCTAGTTAAATAGATAATATGGCCCCTGGGAATTTGTCAACGGATAGTCGCCATGCGCGTCGCCGCCCTTGGATATGAAACCGTTCACCCGGCGATCGATGCGGTTGCCTTCTCGTCCGACCAATCGATCCTCGACTACGACGCCGTAATCTGGGATCCGTCCAGACTGGTCGCGGATTATCGCGATGCGTACACGCGGGGCGACGATGACAGCGATGCGCCGCTCCTGTCCGTCGCCGCCTCGACCCGGCTGCTGCAAGACGTGCGGCGACGGCGGCGGGAGTTCGCGCGCTTTCTGGAGCGTGGCCGCATTATCATCATCGACCCGCCGCAACCGGCCCTGTTGCGCGTGCACATCATTGAGGATGTCGTTGATTTCAACGCCCTGGAGGCGCTGCCGCAACGCCTGCCGGTATCCGCGCCACCGCCCGACGGCACGGTCGTCTTCCGCGGCGGGCACCCGTTCCGGGCGTTTGCGGAGCGGGTTCCTGCCCGATCCAGGGCGCGGGCGGCCTTCGAGCGGTTTCCGGGCGCGCCGCTATTCTTCGCCGGTCGCCGTGATGTCGTGGTCGGCGGCTACCTCTATCGGCATCCCGGGCACCTCGTGTTCCTGCCGCTGCCGGAAGCGCGCGGCAAAGCGGTGGACGATGCACTGCTGGCGCTGCTCGCCCGTTTGGCCGGCGCCGGCGCCAACCTCGATCTACCGGACTGGTCGGCGGACTATCTGGTGCCCGGCGAGCGCGCGGCTCGGGACACCTTGAACGCCCTCCTGACCGAACAGGACGCGCTCTCTGACCGGTTGGAAGAAACGCGCCGGAAATTACGGCAAGCCGAGCAACTGAAAGCCGTGATCGCCGGCGCCGGTGCGGTATTCGTCGCGGCGATCGCCGCTAGTTTTCAGGCTCTCGGCGCCATCGTCCTGCCCGCTTTGTTGAGCGACGACAGCGTCGCGATCGAGGACGGCGAGCGCTTTTTCGTCGCTGTGGCCATTGACGGCGCGGCGGAGGCCGACGCCGTCGAGCGCCTAGAGGATCGCCTCGATCGGTTTCGCGACAGCTTTCACAGCGAAGCCAAGGGCGTGGTCGTACATTCGCGTGGCCAGCCGCCGCCGTCGGGTGGCGTGGACGGTGAATTGGCGGCGCGCCTTGCCGCGGCCGGCCATGTCTATCTGACCGGCACCGATCTGCTGCATCTCGCGACGGCGGCGGATTCGGGCGAAAGCGTGTTGGACAAGATCCATGCCGCAACCGGCCGCCCGGCCGGAATCTTGCTCTAGATTCTATGATCGGCCGTTGGTCGGCTGGAACAGCTGCAACAGGAACGACGGCGCGTTGTTGGCGATCGCGAGCGACTGCAAGGCCAGATTTTGCTGCACCTGGGCCGCCTGTAAGCGTGCCTGTTCAACGGCGAGATCGGCGTCGACGAGATTGCTGAGGCCGCTGTGCATGGCGATGTTCTGGCTGTTGAACAGCATCACTTGGCGGTCGATCTTCCGTGAATCTGTGCCCAAATGGGCGGCGCGTTCGACCACCAAGCGTATTGCCCGGTTGATATGGCCGAGCGACTCCAATGGGTCGTCCAAATTTAGATTGCCGAGATCGAGTGCCTGTAGCGTCATCGGCCGATGGCCGACATTCAACCGATCGCTGCCATTGGCGTTGATGATGATCGACAGCTGATCGCCGGCTTCTTCTTCGCCGACGGCGTCTGTGACGATGGCGTCCATGATCGGATCGTAGCTTGGATCGGCGACGTTGAAGGTCGAACCGCCGGTTTGATCGGCGATTGTGTGATCGGCGCCGGTGCCGAGGCCGATCATGTGGCCCGTCACGCCCGCTGCCTGAAAGGTATTGACCACGTCGTTGACCGTGGTGCCGATGTTGGTTTGCAACACGTCATCGGTGACGTTCACTACGTTTTTCGTAGCGCCGATCCGATAAGAATAGTCGCCGGCCGCGGCGACCATGGCATCCAGGCTGGTTTCGATGCCGCCGCTGAAGGTAATGCTGTCGAGGCCGGCTTCCAGATCGGCCGGGTCGCTGGTGAAATCCGATCCGCCGAGTGAAATCTTGGTGAGCCCGGTTTCCGAGTACATCATCAACCCGAACTGCGCGTCCACACCGCTGTCGACCAAGGATTCCGATAGCCGCGTGATCGACTCGCGGACGTTGGCGATGTACGGCCCCATGGACGAGGTGCGGTCGACCAGAAACACGAAATCCGCCGGCGGTGGCGTCGCCACAATGGCTTCGCCGCTGCTTGTGCCCTCGGTCCCTTGCAGCAAGTTGGTGCCTTGGAATTCGGCATTGCGGACGACGGAATCGATGCTCTTGAGCAACATTTCAACGTCGAGTTTCAAGTTTTCATAAGCTTGGCTGCCGACCGGGTAAGTCTGCATGGCGACCATGCGCTCCTTGACCTCGATGAGTTGATCGGAAATCCCCGTCGCGGCGGCGAGGGCGACGTCAATAACCGATTGGGCGCGAAACAAAGCGCCTTGAATGGCCTGATTGCTGACAATGTCGCCACGTATGTTTTGCGCGATGGTGTAATTGGCGCCGTCGTCTTTCGGGCCGGCAATAACCAGTCCGGTGGTGATCCGGTTCTGTATATCAGACAGGCTGCGGTTATGCGCTGCTATGATCCGGACGGCGGACAGCGCCGTCGGGTTTGAATTTATCGAGTTCGCCATAATGGAGATTACCTCGCGCCTTGAGGTCAGTGCGCAAGATTCGGGCCATGTGGGATGGGGCGGAATTCTGTCTCCCGTTTAGGGGTTTAGGATTTGGCGCATGCCTTGCGGCGCCGGCAGACGCGGCAAAATTTGCCGCCCGAAGCGATTTCGTTGCCGTCCTTGGCGGTATCTCAGGTCAGTGCCGACGCCTGCAAGGCATGAGCTGTCCAGTCTCATGGCCAGGGTCGCGGAACGTCGCCCTATGGCAAAGATTGCCCCGGGTCGATACACTCAGTAGTGGCAAAAATGGCAAGATCGCCAAGGTGGCAATTGAGGGCGCCGACGGTGAGTGAAACGCTTTCTTCAGCTGAGCAGGACGCGGTCAATCGGACCCGCGTAGAAACCGCGGCCAAGGGCTGGCAGTTCCGTGTTGTAGTCAGTGTCGATCTCAAGGGCGCGGGCGAACGGTTTACCGACGTTGCCGACGCACTCGGGGCAGCGGGCGGTAAGATTTTTCAGGAACAGGTTCACGGCTTCATCCTCGATGCCTTGGATGGCGTCGGTGTTACGACCGACTCCACGGAAGGCGTCTGGCAATGGACCGGCGACGGCGCTCTGTTGGCCTTTGCCAAGGCGGACTTGGGCCATGACTTTGCCATGGCCTTGCACGACGCCACGGCCGTGCATAACCGCGGCACGCGATCCGCCGCGGCAGAGCGGCGGTTTCGCGTCGGCATGGCGGCAACGGATGATCCGAAACGGGAATCGTGGAACGTAACGGTTATGCGCGCGGTGCGGTTGGAATCCGAGGCCGATACGGGTGGAAACCTCATCGATGTCAGTACGTGGAAAGACCTCCATTCAACGAAAGGAACTTTATACGGACCCGTAGAACAAATCCCCGGCAAGCGTGAAGATGAATTTTATTCCGCCCATCGCCATCGGCCGACGTCTGCAGCACCATCGCCGAAACCGACTGATCCCGAAACACCGGTAAATCCTCGGCTGCACAATTTGCCACCGGACGTGGCGCATTTCAAAGGCCGCGGCGCCGAGGAAGTCGCCCTTTTGCAGGCCTTGAAGGGCGCGGGTGAGACCCAGGCGATTACCGCGTTGAAGGGTATCGGCGGGATCGGCAAGTCCGCCCTGGCGGTGCGGGTGGCGCGGCAATTGGTCCTGCACTATCCGGCGGCGCAGATCCTGATCGATCTACGGGGCACGGAAGCGGACCCGCTGAGCCCGCGCGCAGTAATGGAAGATGTAATCCGCCGGTTTGAACCGGAGACACGACTGCCCGATGACGACAATGGGGTGGCGGAAATATACCGAGGGATTCTCGCACAACACAAATCGCTGTTGATCTTGGACAATGTGCGCGATGGCGCGCAGGTCCAAAGCCTGCCGCCGCCGCCGCCATCCGCCGCCATCATCACCGCGCGTCATCAGTTGGATTTGCCCGGCGTTATCTCCCATGGGTTGGATAATTTGGACCGTGTGGATGCGGTCGGTCTGTTGGCGGACATATTCGCGGATCGCGGCCCTGCAAATGTGCCGGACACTGATACGCTCGAACGGTTGACTGCGGCGTGCGCGGACCATCCGCTGGCTTTGACTGTAGCGGGCATCTATGCGGCCAATCGCGCCGGCCGGATCGATTTGGAAACTCATGCGAGACAGATTGAGGAGCAGCGGGAAACGTTGAAGTTGGAGGGTGTCGATGGCTACGATGTGATGGCCGGCCTGGCGTTGAGCTTGGAGCGTTTGGCGGAAGAAGATCCAGAGCTTGTCGAATGTTGGCGGAACCTAGCGGTCTTTCCGGCCGATTTCGATGCCCCGGCGGCGGCAAGTGTTTGGGCGGTGGAAGATGCACGCGACAGCTTGATGAAGCTGGAGGGCACGAGCTTCCTGGAACCGGGCAGTGTGGCGGAACGGTTTCGCCTGCACGATCTCATGCGCGATCTCGCCCGCCTTGATCAGAGCGAAGAGCGCTTTGCCGCGGCAAAAGCGTGTCACGGGGCGCATTATGAGACTGTGCTGTCTGTCGCCGATGATCTTTACCTGAAAAAGGGCGTCGGGAACGCCCTTGACGGATTGTCGTTGTTTGACCTGGAGCAAGCCAATATCCGGGCCGGGCAAGCCGGTGCGGTGGCAGCAATGCAGGAAACAGCGTCGGCAACGGCCGGCGCCCTAGTGTATCGGTACGCCGTTGGAGGAGCCCATGTGCTCAACCTCCGTCTGCATCCCCGTGACCAGATCCTTTGGTGGCGGGAAGCGGCGAAAGGCGCGCGCCTCTCGGAAAACCGAGGCGGCGAGGGGATCGCACTCGGCAATTTGGGCCTCGCCTTTGCGGACCTGGGGCAGATGGACAAGGCCATCGGCTACTGTGAGCGACAGCTTGTCATCACTCGTGAGACTGCGGACCGGCGCGGCGAAGGAAATGCGCTCGGCAATCTGGGCCTCGCCTACGCGGATCTCGGGGAGACGGACAAGGCCATCGACCATTACGAACAACAGCTTGTCATCACGCGCGAGATCAAGGATCGGCGCGGTGAAGGTAATGCGCTCGGCAATCTGGGCATCGTCAATAAAAACCTCGGCGAGACGGACAAGGCCATCGACTATTACAACCTACAGCTTGTCATCACTCATGAAATCGGGGATCGACGCGGCGAGGGAAATGCGCTCGGCAACCTGGGCGTTGCCTATGAGATCCTCGCGCGTTATGCCGAAGCGCGCGACGCCTGGACAGCGGCCCTGGCGCTCTTTGAGGCCATCGACGATCCAAATTCGGAAACGGTGCGGGAATGGCTGGCGGCGTTGAAAGAGTGAACGGCAGCACTTGCCAACACGCCGGACGGCTGGTGGAGCCGAGGGGAATCGAACCCCTGACCTCGACGTTGCGAACGTCGCGCTCTCCCAACTGAGCTACGACCCCTTGGAACCCGCCGGCCGCGCCGATATAGGGAAGGGCGGTTGGGCTGTCAAGGATTGCTTCATTGGCTGGCCACGCAGTCCTAGCAATTGTTCGCTTGCGCCCGGCGCCGCCGGGCATTACATCTTGCGGAAGTTAAGAATCAAGGCGGACCAATGCGCTCCTTAATCGACGTCATTTCGCTGGTCATCGAACTCTACATCTGGTGTCTGATCGGATCGGCCATTCTGAGCTGGCTGGTGGCGTTCAACGTCGTCAATACGCAGAACCGTTTCGTCTATATGATCGGTGATTTCCTGTTCCGCATTACCGAGCCGGTATTGCGGCCGATTCGCCGCTATCTGCCCAACCTGGGCGGCCTCGATATCTCGCCGGTGGTGCTCATTCTTTTGCTCATTCTGCTGAACAAGCTGTTGTACGAATATGCCTTACGGTAAATTGCACTGAGGATTCGTGCCCTTCGAACAATGCAGTGCCGGTCTCAGAGTCCGCGTGCGCCTGACGCCGAAGGCCGCGCGCACCGCCATTCGCGGGATCGAAGCGGATGCCGCCGGCCGGGTACAGCTCAAAGTCCAAGTCACCGCCGTGCCGGAGAAGGGCAAGGCCAATGCGGCCATGCTGAAGGTTTTGGCCAAGGCCTGGTCGCTGCCGGTCCGGGATCTGTCGGTCTTGTTGGGTCAAACGCATCGGGAAAAGGTCATCTTGGTTGCTGGCGAGCCGTCAGCGTTGATGGCGCGGCTAGCCGCCTGGCGGCATCGGTTTGAAGAAGGGGTTTCCTCATGATGACAGCGACAATTCTTGACGGCAAGGCCTACGCGGCCGACGTCTGCGGCAGGGTCGCCGAACAGGTCGCCATGCTCAAGGCCGAGCATGGCCTGACACCAGGCCTGGCGGTGGTGCTGGTCGGCGAGGACCCGGCGAGCCAAGTCTATGTCCGCAACAAAGGCAAGCAGACGCATCTGGCCGGCATGAAGTCCGAGGAAGTGAAGTTGCCGGCGACCGCCGCCCAAGACGAAGTCTTGGCCGTGGTGCGGCGCCTGAACGACGATCCCTCGATCCATGGCATCCTGGTGCAGCTGCCGCTGCCCGAGCAGATCGATGAGCATGCGGTCATCGATTGCATCGATCCGGCCAAGGACGTCGACGGCTTTCACGTCATCAACAGCGGCCGGCTGTTCGTTGGCCTGCCGGCCATGGCGCCGTGCACGCCGACCGGCTGCATCAGCCTGTTGAAGGACCGTTTCGGCGACCTGAAGGGCAAACACGCCATCGTCGTCGGCCGCTCCAACATCGTCGGCAAGCCGATGGCGCTGTTGTTGTTGCAGGAGCATTGCACGGTCACCATCGCCCACAGCCGTACCGTCGATCTGGCCGGCGAATGCCGGCGCGCCGACATCCTGGTCGCCGCTGTCGGCCGGCCAAGGATGATTCGCGGTGACTGGATCAAGCCCGGTGCCATCGTCATCGACGTCGGCGTCAACCGCATCGAGACAGACGAGGGCAAGACCAAGCTGGTCGGCGACGTCGCCTTCGATGAAGCGGTCGAGGTGGCAGGTGCCATCACCCCGGTGCCCGGCGGCGTCGGGCCCATGACCATCGCCTTCTTGCTCGCCAACACCGTGACAGCCGCCTGCCGACAGGCTGGCATTGACGAACCGGATGGGTGAATCCAATCAATCGGTTGCACGGCCCGTCAACGATGACCGCGGCGGTCTTTGCGAGCGCAGTGAAGCAATCCAGCAGTCCTGGGATGCCACGGCGGCGCCGCCGCCTCGCAACGACGGTTGAATAGCTGCAGCTACTTGCCGCGCCGACCAAGCAATCGCAAACGCAGCGCGTTCAATTTGATGAATCCCTGGGCATCGCGCTGGTCGTAGACGGTGTCTTCCTCGAAGGTGACGTGTTCCAGGCTGTAGAGCGAATCCGGGCTCTCGCGGCCGACCACGTGGACGCCGCCCTTATAGAGTTTCAGACGCACCATGCCGTTGACGTGCTCCTGGCTCTTGTCGATCAGGGCCTGCAGCATTTCGCGCTCGGGGCTGAACCAGAAGCCGTTGTAGATCAGCTCGGCGTAGCGCGGCATGATCTCGTCTTTGAGATGGGCGGCACCGCGGTCCAGGGTCAGGCTCTCCATGGCGCGATGGGCGGCGAGCAGCACGGTGCCGCCGGGGGTTTCATAGATGCCGCGCGACTTCATGCCGACGAAACGGTTTTCCACCAGGTCGAGGCGGCCAATACCATTGGCGCCACCCAATTCGTTGAGCCGCGTCAACAGCGCCGCCGGGCTCAACGCTTCGCCGTCGATGGCGACCGCATCGCCACGCTCGAAGGCGATCTCGACATAGGTCGGCGTGTCGGGGGCGGCTTCGGGTGCCACCGAGCGGGAATAAACATACTCGCCGGCCTCTTGGCCTGGGTCTTCCAGTGCCTTGCCCTCGGCGGAGGTGTGCAAAAGATTGGCGTCGACGGAAAACGGTGCCTCGCCGCGCTTGTCTTTGGCAATCGGGATCTGATGGGCCTCGGCGAACGCAATCAGCTGGCTGCGCGACGCTAGGTCCCACTCGCGCCACGGCGAGATCACCCGAATGTCCGGGTTCAGGGCGTAGTATCCGAGTTCGAATCGCACCTGGTCGTTGCCTTTGCCGGTGGCGCCGTGGGCGACGGCGTCGGCGCCGGTCTGGCGGGCGATCTCGATCTGGCGCTTGGCGATCAACGGCCGGGCGATCGAGGTGCCGAGCAGATAGACGCCTTCATAGAGCGCGTTGGCGCGGAACATCGGAAACACGTAATCGCG
>Ga0315336_1000613_pt1 | contig 90966 bp, 73 predicted proteins | sample ASW5metaG_FD_204512 | JGI IMG/M metagenome (GOLD analysis project Ga0315336, IMG submission 204512) | Ammonia-oxidizing marine archaeal communities from Monterey Bay, California, United States - ASW #5 | ecosystem: Environmental > Aquatic > Marine > Intertidal zone | place: USA: California...
TGAATCTCGCAGGTATTTTTGGATGGGACATAGATTTTGTTTTCGACATTCGTGAGGGCGATGATTACTACATATTGTTTGAACAAATTTATCAGGAAGGCAAATACCGTACCGACGGCGAAATCATCGCGACTGAGTTCAACAATAATGGTCGAACATTTCAAGCAGTGCGTTACATCGACAAGAACGGCCTATCGGGCTACTTCACACCCAAAGGTCGTAGTATTCGCAAAGCATTTATTCGAGCACCAGTCGATTTCACACGGATCAGTTCAAGCTTCAATCTACGTCGCAAGCATCCGATCCTAAATAAAATTCGTGCACATCGTGGTGTCGACTATGCTGCGCCTCAAGGAACACAAATTAAGGCCGCAGGCGACGGTAAAGTGATGTTCCGTGGCAACAAGAACGGTTACGGTAAAGCTATCATTCTGCAGCATGGTGGCAACATTACAACTCTCTATGGCCACATGTCGAAGTTTGCGAACTCCACACGTATTGGCAAGGGCGTCAAACAGGGGCAGACGATAGGTTATGTAGGTAGCACCGGTCTGGCGACAGCTGCACACCTACATTACGAATATCGTTTAAATGGTGTACACCGCAATCCACGAACCGTTAAGTTACCGCAGGCAGCTCCAATCAGGAAAGAATATCGCGAGGACTTCCTAGCAACCGCGGCCTCTATTCTGGAGGAACTCGATCGTTACAAAAAAATCCAAATCGCCACCGGCCAAATCGCCACCGAATCAATTGACTAATTTGATAGTACGCATGCCTTAGATGAATAGTCTGTATATCGGTTTGATGTCAGGTACCAGTATTAATGGTATCGACGCAGTTCTAGTCAAGTTCGGTGATAACTGCTGTCAAGTAATCGCTACACAAAGTCATGAATATCCCAACGAACTACGTACCGCACTTATTGAGGTAACTCGCAACCCAGGGCAATGCACAATCGATACGATCGGCCATCTTGATAATTGGGTGGGCGAATCATTTCGCGACGCAACTCTGAAACTCATCTCCAAATCAAAAATAGATATTGATCAAATTATTGCGATTGGCAGTCATGGGCAAACGATTCGTCATCAACCTAATGTTGAACGTCCTTTTACACTGCAGATCGGAGATCCAAATATTATTGCTGCAGGAACTGGCATAACGACGGTTGCGGATTTCCGACGGCGCGATCTAGCTTTGGGTGGAGAAGGTGCACCACTTCTTCCTCCATTTCATCACTGGATGTTTTCCGATAAAAATACGAATCGTGTAGTTCTAAATATCGGTGGTATTGCGAATATCACGATACTACCAGCTGGTAGCGATAAGGTGACGGGATTCGATACCGGACCAGGCAACATACTTCTAGATTCGTGGATTCAAGAGAGTAAGAGAAAAAGATTTGACAGAGATGGTAACTGGGCTAAAAGTGGAAAAATTGTATCGGAATTGCTGGAACTTCTATTGAGAGACCCCTACTTTACTCAGCCCCCGCCTAAAAGTACTGGGTTCGAATATTTCAACCTAATGTGGCTGCGAAAAGCACTATCGGATATTGGAGTTATAAAGCAGGCAGACATCCAATCTACCTTGTGCGCACTCACTGCCAGAAGCATTACCGACGCAATTAGAATATACGCACCCAACACTAAACAATTGCTGGTATGTGGCGGCGGAATAGAGAACACCGAATTAATTCGTTGGATAACCTCAGAATTACCCTTGGTCGAAGTTTGTTCCACGGGAGAATTTGGTCTCGAACCGAATTGGGTTGAAGCAGCTGCGTTTGCCTGGCTAGCTAGACGCTGCCTTGATGGTGAACCAAGCAATCTACCCAGTGTCACAGGGGCAGACTACACGGGTATTCTGGGTGGAATTTATAGAACTTGAAATACTACTAGATTTATACAGTGAAAGATGAACCGCAACCGCATGTCGTACTGGCATTGGGATTACGAATGATAAACTGAGCGCCTTGCAGATCTTCTTTATAATCAATCTCGGCACCGATGAGGTATTGCACACTCATTGGATCCACAACAAGCATCACACCCTGGTTTTCGACGCTTGAATCGCCTTCTTCTCTTTTTTCATCAAACGTGAAACCGTATTGAAACCCGGAACAACCACCACCGGTAATAAATACACGCAGCATCAGATCAGAATTATTTTCTTCCTGAATCAATTCACTAACTTTTTTAGCCGCAGCATCGGTAAAAACCAAAGGAGGCGGTGCAGTTGCGGAGCCGATCACGGGCCTATCAATGTTCATTCTCTCGAGTCACCTGTTTTTTATAACGAGCGGATAAGCAAACTTTATCACGTATTTCGTTACAATTTTGCCAAATTCAAGGCGATGATCTCAATAGAGGATGGTTTAGGACATTATTTACAGGTAGTGTAGGCCGATGAACATTCTGAGTTTTCAGTTGTGGTTCAAGGCCCTACATATCGCTTTCATGGTGACCTGGTTTGCCGGCCTATTTTATCTTCCTAGGCTGTTCATTTATCACACTGAGGCTATAGATCCGCTGAGCCGACAACGATTTACACTGATGGAAAGACGTTTGTTCGTCATCATGACGATAGGCGCCATAATGACGATGGTATTCGGTATTCTTTTGTTCGCCATAAATCCCAGTTTGCTTTCACAAACTTGGTTTCAGCTAAAACTTGTTTTTCTAACCGCTATGGTGATCTATCATTGGCATTGTCGCCAATGGATTATCTCGCTTGAATCAACAACTGAAACTCAGGAATCCAGGAAACTTCGCTGGTTCAATGAAATTCCGGTTATCTTTCTACTTGCTATCACTTTGCTGGCAGTCCTTAAACCATTTTAGCTCTATTGTGTTGCATTAATCAGTCGTATTCATCGGATAGGAGATTTTTGTCAAACACAACGTGCCAACGCTCTGGCCATCACTTTGGCCGCGGTGGTAATCCTGACGGATAAATGAGCGGTCCGAGTTCATGCAAAGCCTTTGCATAAACTCGCCGCTTGAAATAAATGACTTCATTGACAGGTCGCCAAAAATTTACCCATCGCCACCGATCAAACTCTGGATTTTCACCACGATCGAGACGCACTCTCTCTTCAGAGCCAACCAATTTAAGGATGAACCAGCGCTGTTTTTGACCAATGCAAAGTAAATCGCTACCACGTCGCAGATATTTTCTCGGCAATCTGTATTTTAACCAATTCCTGGTTGAGCCTAGTATTTCGACGTCTTCAACATCAAGTCCTAATTCTTCATGCAGTTCACGATACATTGCATCTTGTAAGTTTTCACCAACATGCACTCCACCCTGTGGAAACTGCCATCCCTTACTCCCAATGCGTCCAGCAAACAATAGCTTGCCGACATCGTTCGAAAGAATAATGCCAACATTTGCTCGAAACCCATTTGAGTCGATGTAATCGCTGCTCATATGATTTAATGAATATTCCACTGAACCGCAAACCTATCTAGGAGATATCATGTTGAGCACTAAACATCAAAGTTTGCTGTTTTTCGGATTGGTGATGCTTGCAGTATTTACCATATTCGCTGCTATGGCATCTGGTAGTGCAACAATCAGTATTGAGGAGGTTATTCGATCTCTCGATGGCGATGCTCCTGACCACATCCGCACGCTTGTCATGGATTTGCGCTTGCCAAGAGCACTGACTGCCTTCGGTGTCGGTGGGTTACTCGCGGTAACAGGCGTATTGATGCAAGTCCTTCTTCGTAATCCGCTGGCAGACCCTTATATCCTGGGCAGTTCCGGTGGCGCGGCAGTTGCTGCTTTGCTTAGTATGTTGCTTGGCTGGGGTAGCACCATCATCGATCTTGCTGCTTTCGGTGGAGCAATGGTAGCAACGCTGTTGGTATTTTCGATCGCACAGGGTACCGGCAGTTGGGCACCTAGCCGCCTATTGTTAACCGGTGTTGTTTTGGCGGCTGGATTCAGCGCAATGACCACTCTATTGCTAGCATTAAGCTCAGACCAAAGCCTGCGTGGGATGCTATTTTGGTTGATGGGTGACCTGAGTTTTTCCTATTTACCAGCCCGTAGCCTGTGGTTACTCACCGCAATAATTGTCGGAGGTAGCTTGGTCTCAAGGCATTTGAACGTGCTAGCACGCGGCGATTTACAAGCTGCAATTGTCGGGTTACCTGTGACTGCGTTTCGACTAATTATTTTTGCCATTGCCGCACTCGCAACAGCCGTCTCAGTAACTACGGCCGGTGTGATCGGCTTTATCGGCCTGGTTGTACCTCATCTAATTAGACTTGTTGCAGGCAGTGACCACCGAATTATCCTACCTGCATCGGCCCTTGCGGGTGGAAGTTTACTTGTGATCGCCGATACACTAGCTAGAACTGTAATGGCACCACGACAATTACCCGTTGGCGCACTGACGGCAGCGCTCGGAGTGCCATTATTTCTAATACTTATGCGCCGCAACCGCCGAGCAAGTTAATCCGCATTGCCTCCTTACCCGTTTCATTAGATTTATGCCATTTCGCCAATAGCATCTCGCTTTAGAAGCGTAAATTTATTCTTGAGTCACTATTTTTTTCTAGCGGCGCATTGCCAGATAATCACGCCCTTTATTCATTAGTTCAATAAATCCCTCTTCGTCATCATCTGCAACAAGTTGCCGTATTTTACTAACGGATTCGCACAAAGCGTCCAAGGGCTCGAGGCCAAATTTATTCAGACTCTGAATTTCGAAATACAGATAGGGATTTTCATGGGCGACAAGTGTAGAAACAAGAAGTTGCGCATCAAATGTTGTCGATGAAAGTTGTGCTAGCTTCGGTGCAGCTTCGCCACTATCAGAAAGCGCTGTAAAAAAAGCGATATTGAGAGCGTGGGACAATCCGAGCACGTACGCAATGAGCCGATCGTGATCGTCTAGATTCATTTCCAGTTCATCTACCATTGTCGCAGAAAACAATTCCTTGGCGGCAGCAGTTGCTTCTGCGCAACCTGTATCAATGAAGATAAGGTGACGTCCAGATAACAATTTTGTTTCCGGACCAAACATCGGATGCAGAGACGCTACAAGACAACCGTTATCTTTTAAGCGCTCTAATCCTTTGCGCAACGGTGTTTTCAATGAGGCTATGTCGAAGATAAGAGCCTTGGGTCTGCACTCTGCTAATTCCGTCAAAATCTGGCCGGACACTGCCAAAGGTGTAGCAACAACTATAATGTCATAGTCGATACCGGCTTCCCGCCAGTCGGGGAAGCGATTCGGACCGGATTCAATACTAGGGTCAGCGACACTTATTGCAAAATCCTGTGAAGCAAAGAAATCGACAAACCAGGTGCCCATCTCACCAGCACCACCAATAACTAGCACTCGCCGACCATTACCTTTCCCTTCCGCAATGACTCGATCTCGCTCCTGACTCGTGAGTGATGACCGAATCAGTATTCGCATAATTTCCTCAGCAATATTTGGATCTATTGAAATAGACTCTGCCTTTTGTCTCGCCATATTAAGGACATCTTTCTCCCGCTCGAAGTCGCGTGTCGCAAGACCCGTGTATTGCTTGCTCCGTCCAATCTCACTTACTAGCCGCTGTCGCTCGGCGATCAGTTCAAGCAGGCGGCGATCAATTGATGAAATATTGTTGCGTAATTTATTGATATTCATTGCTTATATTGATTCAGTATCTGTCTATCTAGTCAATGAGAGATGTTTTACAGGAGACGAGTAAATAATAGAAGGCTGTCGATCATTAGTTTTCAATGCGTTTTAACAAAAACATTAGATTGGCTTGCAGGAACCACTCCGAAATTATCCAGTCGGATTCTACCGAGGAATGGAATCGCAGCCGAATCAATGACAATGTAGATACCTCTACTAGAGGCTAGCCAATAATGCGAACATTGTGCGAATATCGCCAAAACAAATAATACATAATCTCCAAAGGAACACATAGATATGAAGACACGTGCCGCCGTTGCCTGGCAAGCAGGTCATCCACTTGAAATAGAAACTATAGATATTGACCACCCCAAAGCAGGTGAAGTGTTGCTGCGCAATGTAGCAACCGGTGTTTGTCATACGGATGCGTTTACATTATCCGGCGAGGATCCGGAGGGAATATTTCCTGCAATTCTGGGGCACGAAGGGGGAGCAATCGTTGAAGAAGTGGGTGTCGGCGTTAAAAGTGTGAAGACCGGCGATCATGTTATCCCACTCTACACACCCGAATGCGGCAAGTGTAATTTCTGTACATCAGGCAAAACCAATCTGTGTCAAGCAATAAGAATTACTCAGGGACAGGGCCTAATGCCAGATGGAACATCACGATTTTCTCTGGGCGACAAACAGATATTCCACTACATGGGCACCTCAACATTCAGCGAATACACAGTTTTACCGGAGATCGCTGTTGCCAAAATTAATAAAAATGCACCGCTGGAAAAAGTTTGTCTGCTCGGCTGTGGTATCACAACTGGCATTGGCGCCGTGTTAAACACAGCCAAAGTTGAACCTGGTGCCACCGTCGCCATTTTTGGACTTGGTGGCGTGGGTTTAAGTGCTATTCAGGGAGCAACAATGGCAAAAGCCAGTCGCATCCTCGCCATCGATATCAATCCGGATAAATTTGAACTCGCCATGCAAATGGGTGCTACAGACACTCTTAATCCGAAAGATCACAGCACCCCAATTCAGGAAGTTATTGTCGAAATGACAGACGGTGGTGTAGATTATTCATTTGAATGTGTTGGCAACGTCAACCTGATGCGATCTGCACTGGAATGTTGTCACAAAGGTTGGGGTGAATCAGTCATTGTCGGCGTTGCAGGTGCTGGTCAGGAAATATCAACACGCCCATTTCAACTGGTCACGGGTCGGGTCTGGCGCGGGACTGCTTTTGGCGGATGTAGAGGTCGTTCCCAACTTCCGGGAATAGTCGATCAGTACCTGGACGATGAAATTAAGGTCGACGAGATTATCACCCATACGATGCCGCTCGAACAAATTAACACCGCGTTTGATCTGATGCATGAGGGGAAGAGTATTCGCTCTGTTGTGCACTTTTAACGACGAGTTTTTCTTACCGCAAGTAATTTTGGGTAACTACAATTGGTTTGGTAATCTTCGTCAATCCAATGTATAGCCTCGCACAATCACTCGGAATAGAATTTTGAATTACAAAAAATATTTGGATCATCTTCCTAACGAGCTGCCAACCAATCCTATGCATTGGGCTGACGCCTGGATAAAGGAAGCGATGACAAACAAGATACAGCGAAATCCAACTTCTATGACCTTGGTTACGGTAGATACCAATAGCAATCCATCCGCCCGCATTGTGCTCTGCAAAGAATTTGTTCCAGACCCCGGTTACCTAGTCTTCTACACTAACTACAAGTCAAGAAAAATAAAGGACTTAGAGCGATGCGCCCAAGTCGCAGCAGTATTTCATTGGGATGCGCTGGGACGGCAAATTCGCATCGAGGGGCTTGCTGTTTTTTCGCCGGTAGAAGAAAGCGACGCTTATTTTAAGACGCGCAATTGGGGTAGCCAACTTGGCGCATGGGGAAGCGACCAAAGCAAAGTACTGGAGTCACGTCAAGCATTGACCACACAATTAAAAGAACGAGCTACCCGACTTAACTTACCGGTATCTGATGATATGAAGACGCTTCTCAGAACTGAACAACCAACGATCGAGCGCCCCCCGCATTGGGGTGGCATACGTATTTGGGCATCAACAATTGAGTTATGGATTGAAGGTCAGGACAGAATTCATGATCGCGGTTCATGGACACGGAAACTCTTCAAAGAATCTGAATACACATTCAATACAACACCATGGACAGGCACACGACTGCAACCTTGATTTGTACAATTCCATTAATACCTGGTTCCAATATCATGACATCAGCTACCCGCACTATGCGAAATCAATGGATACGATTATTGGCCTATCGCTGCATGGACAGGCGTATATTGAAGGCAGTCAAATTTCTGTAAGTCAATACAGATCAAATTCGACGTTAGTAACAGAAAGTTCGTATACCTTAAGAGTTAAGCGTGGTTATTAATTTTTCATGTCTAATATGGCGAAGCTTAATATTGTTGGTAGTCTATGCTGCACCTTGTCAAGCAGCACTGGTTTTATCCCAAGGCACCAATCTTAACGCAGACGTTTCTGCCATCAACGGCCGAATAGCCATCGATCTGCTTGGAAATATATGGAGTGTTCCTGCAAATGGCGGTCAGGCGAAGATATTAAGTGATCATCTGCTGCCAGCCAGTCGCCCACGTTGGTCTCTCGACGGGACCCATATTTTGCATCAGACCCAAACTTCGAATAAAAGCCAAGTCTGGATAATCGATCTAAAAAGTACAAAATCATCAAAAATCAGTGACGGAATGTATTTTGATCAGCATCCGGAATGGCATCCAGATGGAGAAAGGATCATATTTTCCTCAGTCAGAGGAGCAACTGGCTTTGATATCTGGGAAATGCATCTACCGACCGGCCGGGCCTGGAAGACTTCAAACCATCCTGGAGATGAAACAGAACCAGTTTGGTCAGCTGACGGCCAACACCTAGCTTATATCCAACACTACGATAATAGGTGGTCGCTAATTTTGCGACGCAATGGTCAACCAGAACATGAAATTGTGGTTTCAACTGAACCCTTGTCAGCACCATCGTGGCGACCAGATGGTAGTCTGCTGACATTCCTTCGGAAAACCGATAGTGGCCTGTCAGTTGAGATGGTTATTCTATCCAATCCTCCACTGATCAGACAATTTATAACAGGAGAAGACTTTTTCATCTCACCAATCAGCTGGCTCGACAGAAAGAGATTTTTTTATACCTCGGATGGCATCATAAAAACACGCAATTTTGACGATAGGCAGGCAAAGTCTGTCGTATTTTATGCAACCGTCGGCCGGTCCAACTTACTATCTGACCGGCTAACAAAGAAGAAAAAATTGCCACTTATAAATCCTCCGAACACTAAACTGGTCATTCGCGCAGCTGGAGTTTTCGACGGAACAGGCAATGAATACAAGCACAAGCTCGATGTGCTCATTGACGGGCCTCGTATCGCGGCTTTGACAACTCGTCGAGATTGGCCTGATGCAACTGTTTTAGATGTCGGTAACGTGATGATACTGCCAGGTTTCATCGACAGTTATTCATCTCTTTCTTCCCGCAATCAAGCAAATCATGGGGCTGAGTTACTCAGTTACGGCGTGACAACACTAATCACCAGTGATTATCGATCAGATTACAATCCTCTGCTATGGGAAGGCGAAGAGACACCGGGGCCAAGATTATTGTGGGCCGGTGACATTGCACTGAACAAATCTGATGATGGCAAGAATTTTCAGTTTGTAACTATCCCGTCCTCGGACCTGAATCACACTGATCAGCGTTCTTCTGTCTACGAGTGGCAGGCAAAAGGTATTCCAATTCTCGCCGAAAGCTGGAGTGTAGGTCTTTCCGTCAGCGCAGACTTACTTCTAGGAGCAGTTACTCTGCCAACCTCGCCCAAGGGCATTCGTTATCAGGACATTACGGATACAATCACGAGTGGCTCCATCGCACTCGTTTCCGGGCTTGCTGATGCGGGTACACCAGGACTCTCCGCCTTATTTCGCTCACGACAGTCAAAGTATTTACAACAACGTAATTTGACCTTAAAACCATTTTCATCAATCTCTGACTTCTCAGGCACCGTATCGTCTATCATAATTGGCAGCAAACCAAATGGTCTGCCACCCGGACTTGCGCTGCACGCGGAAATACGGGCACTGACCGCCGCAGGGTTGAGCAACGATCAGGTGTTGCGAGCCACGGGCGTTAACCCGGCCAAAATCTTGGGGCTCGAAAACCAGATTGGGCGTATCGTCGAAGGAGCCCTCGCTGATATGGTGTTGGTATCGGGCGATCCCTTAAACAACATCACAGATACGATGAACATCATAGCTGTGGTTAGAAACGGTCGTTTTTATAGCCTAGCAAGTCTTATGGAACGTGCCCGCAATACATTACATGTCGAATAATATGCAAATAAGCTCTCAATCTGCACTTGCTTGTCACAATCTGACGGTCACGGTGCCAGGCCGCACGCTTGTGAATAATCTTTCAATGAATCTCGTTAGTGGCGAATTCCTTGCTGTACTCGGACAAAATGGCGCAGGAAAATCGTTAACATTGCACACGCTTGCCGGCCTACGCACCGCTGAGCACGGTGAAGTACTACTCCTAGGGACATCTCTTGCAAAAATGAAGCGGCAGGAGATTTCTAGAAACCTAGCCCTGTTGCCGCAATATACTGAGGATATATTTCCAGCAACGGTTCTCGACACCGTGTTGATAGGACGGCACCCTCACATTAACTGGCTACAATGGGAATCGCAGGAAGATAAGCGTATCGCACAACAAGCTCTACAACAGATGGATCTGGACGATATTCCGAATCGCGACATCGTAACTTTGTCGGGTGGTGAAAGGCGGCGGCTTGCAATTGCGCAAACACTGACACAAATGCCAGCAGTCTATTTGCTGGACGAGCCGACAAATCACCTCGACCCACAACACCAACTCGATGTGCTACAAACATTTAAAAAGCAAGCAAAATCTGGTGCAACGGTAATTGCCAGCTTGCACGATGTGAATCTTGCCGCTCGTTTTGCTGACAAGTGCTTACTATTGTTCGGCGATGGTCGTTGGAAACTTGGTCCTACGAATTTGGTACTCTCCGAGGAATGCCTAACCGATCTGTATACCACACCCATGGAAGCAATCAGTTGGCGAGATAACCAACTTTTTGTGGCCGCTGGAAAGCCGAACTGATCAAAATAAACAAGCTTGCCCATAGAGAGCGGAGTGCTTGACAGTTGCTATACGCAAACCTATTGTATTGTCCATCAGGTGAGCCCGGAAAGGCATTTTTCCGGGTGAACGGGAAGCCGGTGTTATAGAATTTATAATTCTCATTCCGGCGCTGCCCCCGCAACGGTGATCGAGTTAACCCGTAGCCCCCAAAACGCTTAATAGCGATTGGAGCCACTGCGAATCCATGGGTCTATATGTCCTTGTATTCGTGGGAAGGCGCTACGGATCGGAAGCTTTTCCACTCGTCAGCCCGGAGACCGGCCTGGTGTACACGTGAATGACGCAGCAGGCTATTACTCGGATACCTATTAAAGTAGCCGTCCCAATACCCTAAAACATCATCCGTATTTAGCAGCACGTTAACGCACACGGGTGGTGTGCACCGGGGCAGAAATGGAAAAAATTAGGTCATCATTCGCAATCTTACTTGCAGTCACACTGCCAGTTGCAACAACTGCACAGGAAATTCAACCAAAAGATACAATCATCGTCACTGCAACACGGGCAGAGATTCCCGTAAGTGATGCAATCGTACCGGTCACTGTTATTACACGAGAACAGATTGAACAGTCTTTGGCGACAGATCTTGCAGAACTCGTGCGATTCGAAGCCGGAATCGATATTGGCCGAAGTGGCGGCCCAGGACAAACGACTTCCATATTCCTTCGAGGAACTGAAAGCAACCATACATTGGTACTCATAGATGGCGTCCGTATGAATCCTGGAACTATTGGTGGTGCTGCAATTCAGAATATTGCACCGGAAATCATTGATCGTATAGAAATCGTTAAAGGCGCACGCTCTGCACTGTTCGGCACCGATGCTATTGGTGGTGTGATCAATATCATCACAAAACGCTCAACTCATACTTATGCTGAAGGCAGTGTTGGTGGCGGCAGCTTCAATACTCAATCTGGTTTCGCCGCAGCCGGGAGTCTCAACAATAATGGCGAATTCGGCGTATCGTTTAACTGGCAAAATACGGATGGATTTCCAACCCGGATTGGCAGTGACCTCGATCGCGGCTACGATAATTTAAGCACCAATATCTATCTGCGAAAAGACTTGGGGAAAAATGATGTTTCACTTAGACACTGGCAATCGACAGGCATGGTTGAGTACCTTGATTTTTTTCTTGAACCGTTAACCCAGGAATTCAAGAATACAAGTACCGCAATTAAAATTATTACTCCCCTCGCTGGCAGCGCAAGTAGTAAAGTCCTTTTGAGCCATATTATTGATGATGTGACTCAAAACCAGTCCGACGATTTTGTTGAATCCAGACGAACAAGTCTAGACTGGCAGTACAGCGTAATGACCGGCTCCCATACTTGGATGGGCGGCATTTATCTTGTGGACGAAAACGCCAGATCCACATCGTTCGGCACTAGCTTCGAAAAAAATACTTCAGTTAAAGCTGTTTTCATTGAAGACCAATGGTTAAAGGAAAAACACCATATTTTCCTAGCTTTCCGACTGACCGATCACGAGACAATTGGTAACAAGACTGCCTGGAATGCGGAATATGCCTATGATTTAAGCAATCGGTGGAAAATGAATTTCGGTATAGCACACGCGTTTCGTGCTCCTGATGCGACTGATCGGTATGGCTTCGGAGGCAATCCCAATCTTGCGCCCGAAGTCGCTAACGAAATTCAGTTCGGATTTCGCTTTCGTCCTGATGTCCGACAGTTCGTAAGCTTTGAATTTTATCAAAACGACATCGAAGATCTCATTGAATTCGATTTTTCCACATTTCAGTTGCGGAATATCCTACAAACCGAAATCCGTGGAGCACAAATCGCTTATGAATATAATGGTGAAAACTTTAGTCTACGGGCACATCTCATGCGCCAGAAAGCTCACAACGCAACAGATAGGGTACGATTATTGCGGCGCGCAGAGGAAAGTCTGACCTTAACTCTTACTAAAAACATAGGCATCCATAGGATTGGCCTTTCGCTGCTCGCGAGCGGTGACAGAGAAGACTTCGACGAGCAAAAACTTGATAGCTACATCCTAGCAAACTTGACCGGACAGATTGTCCTAAGCGATAAATGGCAGTTGAATACGCGTATCGAAAATTTGCTGGATAAGGCATATGAAACGGTGGCAGGATATCGGATGCAGGAACTAAGTGGTTTCCTGGAATTAAAATATATTTGGGAATAATGAATGGGTAATCGACTCAGCAAAATTTATACTCGAACAGGAGACGATGGTACAACCGGTCTAGGCGACGGGAGCCGTGTTGAAAAAGACAGTGTACGAGTCGAAGCCTACGGTACGGTCGATGAGGCTAACAGTGCAATTGGAGTAATCCTTGCTGAAAATTCATTATCTCCCGAGATTCGTGAATGTCTCACTGAAATCCAGCACGACCTATTTGAACTCGGTGGTGAGCTTTGTATTCCCGGCCACAGTGCGATCGAGAAAAATTTTATCGACCGACTCGAAAAAAACCTTGACCATTTCAATGCCGATTTACCGCCGCTCAAGGACTTTATCTTACCCGGTGGTGGCGCGGCGGCGGCGGCATGCCATATTGCGAGAAGTACTGTCCGGCGCGCAGAGAGACGTGTCCTATCCTTAAGGAAAGTCGAATCGATCAGAAACGAGGCGTTAGAATATCTCAATCGCTTATCAGATCTGCTGTTTGTGATCGCTCGAGTTCTAGCGCGTACGCAATTAGGCCAGGAAGTACTCTGGGATCGAAGACGTACCGAGGAATAAATAGTAACAGAGGTTTTTATGGACCGGTGGTCGAGACCAGAAAGAGATATGAGTAAAGACCAAGCAGATGATTTTATTGATCAGTTCATAGATTAGTCTCGGACTGCTACAAAATCGTGTACTTATTACGGTTTATCCGTCCTTGCTGTAACGCATTACACAAAGCTTCTCCAGCTATCAATAACCTGGGAATCGGCCGACTAATCTCATTTGCCGGTATAACATATCGATTGTCATAACGATTCGCTGCCAAGTCCGTCCAGCGATCCCACTCGCTTAGTGCATCGGCTCTACTGTCGGAACTTACGAGCAACACTTCTGGATTCCTTTCGATAACAGCCTCAACAGTAACAAGCGGAGCTAGATTTACGAGATCCTCAAAAATGTTTTGACCACCACAAAGCTCAATGAGTTCACTAATATAATGATCACCGCTAATTGTATAGAGAGGTCGCTTCTGAATCTGATAGAAAACACGGACAGGGTTGGCTGTAGAATACCGGCTGGCCAGCGTTTTCAGCCCTTGCCTGAAATCTGCGGCTGCCTGCGTAGCGTGAACTTTATTACCAGTTAATTCTCCTATTATATCGAGTGCCGAGGCAATGTCCTCTAGGCTCCGCGTTTGGATGATTTCCACACGGTAGCCTTGTTTCGAGAGTTCGCCGATGACATGTTTTGGCGTCCCACTCTGCCAAGCAAGCAGCATATCCGGATTGAGTAGCGCGAGCTGTTCTTGATCAACGACGAAAGCGTCTCCAATAACCGGTAATGAAGTAATTTCTTTTGGATAGTCGCTGTAATTACTCACGCCTACAAGAAAATCACCAGCACCAGCAGCAGATACCAACTCCGCAAGATGTGGTGCCAATGCGACTATACGAAGGCTATCTGGCATTTCGGAAATCTGAATTCTTGCCAGATTCTTATCATCCGCTGCTGGTTCGCAAGCAGTCAATGAAACCAAAATGTATAAGAGAAAAGTAACAACTACGTATTCGATTCTCACGCAGACCAGCCATAAAGGGTTATTACAGCAATGACTACAACCCAGATAAACAGCGCGCGGGAAACCAAGTCGCTCGCAGCCATCGCACCGTTAAAGCCGCGATCACAGATGCTTTCGTCCTCATCCTGCTGAAGTGCCAGTGCACCGATGCTAACTCGAGCAAGTAATTCTTCGCTATGCTCGCTCTGATTCTTCGCAGTAGTGTTTTCCGTTTTACGCCAGGCGGACAACGCACCTTCAAAGCTACCAGCCATAGCATAGCCAATAGCGGTTAAACGTACAGGAATCCATGTGAACAGCCCGTGAAGCTGATCAATAGGTTTGAAAATCGTGTCTGCCGTTCCATGACCGATTTGGTCATACGAAGCATTGAGTAATGCCCGGCGCCTAATCAGATCGATAACGCGGTAAGACCAAGCGCCTAAGGGGCCCAATAGCACGAACCAGAAAATGACTGCGAACAGTAAATTATTTGCCTGGACACATACAGCTTCCTCGACTCCGCGAATACGCTCCAGCGGATCCGTCGATAATTTCTTTTCAGTTAGTGTTTCCGCGGTCTTGTTAATTTCATCTTCATTCTCAGTCTCAAGCGCTGTGCAATAATCATCGATATCTTTACCAATATGCTTTGGCCCCAGTGATAAAAAGAGCGCAATGATGGCAAGAATTAAATAAGGCAATCCGAATAAAGTATCACTCAGACTGAAAACAATCAGAAACACTGGAAGAACCAAGATCGTTGCTAGAATAATTACCGGTATGAATCCCGACCATTTCTCAAATCGGCCAACTAGGCTCTCTGACTCAGTGGGGATATGATCAAAACTCCAATCAATAATGCTATCAAGCCAGTGGAATTCACGCAGATGAAATAGTTGAGTCGCGAAACGCTCTACAACAAATACAATCAGAAGTGCAATTAAATTCATATTTACTCAGTATTATTGCTGAGCCCAGCATACAATCGCAACCAGTCGAAAGCAGGGCCAGGGTCTAATTTTCGATCTGGAGAAACATCACAATGTCCCACAATACGCCGTGCACACAAGTAAGTGTAAGTTGTTTGGAGAGCTATAATGACTGAAAGCAATGTATTGTACTGAGGATCAGCGTATGGAACTTCATCTTCACCTTCAAGCTCAATTCCGATAGAGAAATCGTTACAATTCTTGCGATCACGGTAACGGGACTCACCGGCATGCCAAGCACGGCGGCTAAAAGGCACAAACTGTATTAAACCACCATCGCGTCGAATGAACAGATGTGATGAAACCTTCAGCCCCTTGATTTCCGCAAAGTATGGGTGAACATCCCAATCTAGGCAATTTGTGAAAAGTTGCTCAACATACGGTCCACCAAATTCGCCTGGTGGCAGGCTGATGCCGTGAATAATGATGAGCTCGGGTTCGCGGCTGTCAGGTCGATCGTCCTGATTTGGCGAATGACACTGCTTGACCGGGCCGATCAGGTTTCCGCATTGACTAATGGTGTAGATACTCATCTGTATCCATTAAAGTATTTTTCATATTGAGGATCCGCGCAATGGAAATATTTATTATGAAATAGTGCCACAGCATGGCCAATTTTTCGTTCTTTTTAGACGCATAGTAAGATCATGTAATAACAAATCGGCAGGATAGTCGATTTGCATGACTAAAAGTTGCCTAATCAGTGATTCTAAGCAAGGTAAATTATAAATCCCGGATTGCGCAATAATCGTCACGCAAACTCGCACTTCTGACACCGACAAGAGTATCGAGCAAATGCAAAACCCAACGACACCAAGAGACCGGTTATTCAGTCATAAAAAACTAGTTGCTAACTCAGAATTATGGCTAAACGATGAACAAGCGAAGTATGTTACGCGAGTTCTGCGTCTCAAGGTTGATCACAAAGTCGTAATGTTCGATGGAAAAGGCGGCGAATATGTTGCTAGCATCATACGATTCGTAAAAAACCGAGTCTTGTTGCACGTTGGTGATCGTCATACAAGGAAAACGGAATCGCCATTGGCAATTCGCCTGATCCAAGGAATATCGCGAAACCGACGAATGGATATTGTTATTCAGAAATCTACCGAACTCGGAGTACGTCGTATAACACCAGTGATTACGGAATTTTCTATTGTCAAACTTGATGCCGAAAGAGCAGCCAAGCGGCATGAACACTGGCTGAAAATTTCCCAAAGTGCCTGTGAGCAATGTGGTCGCATAATGCCGCCAGAAATTGATATGCCGCAAAAATTGGATGGATGGCTCACCGACTTTTCAAGTGCCGATGTAACTAGAATCATGCTTGACCCAGATAGCAGTAAATCAATCGCGATGCTACCGGCACCGAACATAAATATAGAATTACTCATCGGTCCAGAAGGGGGTTTCAGTGAAGCCGAATACGTACAATGCAAAGAGGCCAACTTTAAAGCAATTGCTTTAGGTCCCCGAATACTGCGTACCGAGACTGCCGCGTTAGCGAGTATTTCAATACTTCAAGCTTTTTGGGGTGATTTGAGCTAGTAGTTTAATATTGCTCAAATTCGAGTATTACCTACAATGCGGATTCTGGTAGGGAATGATGAAGGTTGCTAAGTCTGACTTGCGAACGAATAAACACGAGTATTGCGAAGCCCTTAGGCACTGTATAGTTGACGACTTGACACTCAGCCCGGTTTCCTTGCACAGCAAACCAGTGACTAACCATTAAGAACTTGTAGAGCCACAGATATGCCAGCCAAGACAATCTCCGTCGGCGTCATCATGGATCCGATCGAGAATATTACACCAAAGAAAGATAGCTCTCTTGCCATGCTACTGGAAGCAGAAAGACGGGGCGCCGAGATTCACTATATGTTGCAAGGTGATCTAAAACTCATGGATGGCAAAGCCTTAGCGAAGTCAAAAATACTACACGTGCAGGACAATCTTGAGCATTGGTTTGAAATCGGTAGCGAACAGGAAATCAACCTGGGAAATCTTGATGTCATCCTAATGCGAAAAGATCCACCATTCGATATGGAATATATTTATACCAGTTACATTCTCGATCGAGCCAAGCTCGCCGGCACACTTATTGTCAATCGACCTCAAGCTCTAAGAGATATGAACGAAAAAGTTTATACGGCATGGTTTTCAAATTGTTCCCCGCCAACACTTATTACGCAATCGATGCAGGAGATGAAAGTGTTTCTTTCGAAGCATAATCGTGTCGTCGTAAAACCGCTGGATGGTATGGGAGGGCACTCGATTTTTGTTGTCAGTCAGGATGATAAAAATGCTAATGTCATTTTCGAAACATTGACAAATAATGGGCGTCTGTTTGCAATGATACAGGCCTATATCCCCGAGATAAGCGATGGCGACAAGCGTATTCTATTGATCGACGGTGAGCCGATTCCATACTCGCTTACAAGAATCCCACCTGCCGACGATAACAGGGGCAACCTCGTAGTAGGCGCCACCGGAACAGGACGTGAACTGAGTAAAAGGGATATTTGGATTTGTTCTCAAGTCGGTCCACTACTGAAAGAACATGGCGTGATATTTGCCGGTATTGACATCATTGGCGATTTTTTAACTGAAATCAATATCACGAGCCCTACCGGTATACGCGAACTTGACAAAATTTTCGATCTTAATATTGCAGGCAATCTATTCAACACAATCGAAAAAAAACTCGATTCATCCCTATAACGGATTACCCGCTTTCACTCTAACAAAAGAACAACAATTAAACTGGATCAATCCCTAAGAATGCATTTCCTGGTACCAATAAGCAGACCAGGATATATACTGTTGATATGAAATCCGAAAATTCACTAAATAATCAGTTATTAATCGCCATGCCAGGCATGCATGATCCGAATTTTCACAGCACAGTTACGCTGATTTGTGAACATAATGATGAGGGAGCCCTTGGGATCGTAATTAATCGTCCACTGCATCTGAACCTCGGTGGTCTATTTGAACAAATGTCACTCGAAGAACCGGATATAGCAGCGGCAAAAGCCCCAATATTGAGCGGCGGTCCTGTCGCCCGCGAACGTGGCTTCGTATTACACAATCCGGGGCTCACATTTAAAAATTCTATGACAATTTCCGAGAATATTCGGCTTACATTATCTCAGGACATTCTCAATGCACTTGCAGCTGGCAAGGGACCTGAAAAATCTTTGATAGCCCTTGGCTATGCCGGCTGGGAGCCTGGTCAGCTTGAGACAGAAATGCTGGCTAACACCTGGCTAAATATTCCAGCAAATCCGGAAATAGTTTTTGATATCCCATTTTCAGACCGATGGGTATATGCAACAAATTCTCTAGGCATCGATATCAGCCGCTTGTCACCTCATGCCGGACACGCCTGACACCAATCATCCCGAAACTATTGTTGCTTTCGATTTCGGGCTTCGCCGCATTGGTGTTGCTGTGGGCCAGAGTATTACTGCATCTGCCAATCCCATCGCAACTATCAGTAATAGTGATACGGGACCCGATTGGCAAGCGATTAGCGCAATCTTAAGTGAGTGGCGCCCAGCGCGATTGATCGTCGGAATGCCATTGTATAAGGATGGATCACCATCGGAGATGGTTAAACACATAAATCAGTTTATCGGTGAACTAAAGCGCTTTTCGAGACCGGTTGAAACGGTCGATGAAAGCTATTCATCGCTAGAAGCTAGTGAATTGCTGAAGTCGGAACGCACACTTGGATTGCGCGGCCGAATCAATAAAGAGGCAATCGATAGTGTAGCCGCCATGCTCATCGCAGAACGATGGCTCGGAAGATCTAGCTAAATTAATGCTGTCTTTGCCCCAAGTGCCTCTCATCGTTAGAATTGCTTCACCATGAATGTCACTGGATTATTTGAAGAACCACATGTCATCGACGACAGCGGCTTGCAAATTTCTCCCGACGGTCGATTGCGTCACTTGCTGACACTTAAGACTCTCGGCAAAGAGCATATTTTCCGAATCCTGGACGAGGCCGAGACATTTCTTAGTCCTCTTGGACATCCAGCAGTCAGAGCACAGTGTCTCAAAGGGCTAACTGTCGCCAATTTGTTCTTCGAACCCAGTACTCGAACACGGGCATCCTTCGACCTAGCCGCCAAAAGGCTCGGGGCGGATGTGCTTAATCTTGACGTCAATACATCATCCCGCAAAAAGGGTGAAAGCATTATCGATACCATATATACCCTACAAGCAATGCAGATCGATGTTTTCGTTGTGCGCGATGCCAGCGCGGGCGTGTCTTCCTATATTGCGCAAAATGTCGAGGATCATGTAAGCATTCTGAATGCTGGCGAAGCCGAAGCATCACATCCAACCCAAGGCTTACTCGATCTATTGACAATACGACAGCACAAACCAAATTTTGAAAACTTGATCGTAACTATAGTCGGCGATATTTCCCACTCACGAGTAGCAAGATCGGCAGTTCATGGTCTGACAACATTAGGAGTCGCCGAGATTCGTCTGGTATCACCGAAAGAGTTAGCTCCGGATCCCGCTGACATGCCCAACACAAAAATTATGTCCAGCCTTGATGAAGGCATTCGTGGCGCAGACGTCGTTATGGCACTCCGTATTCAGCGGGAGAGAATCGATAGTTTGGATGACATTCCTGGCATTGATGAGTATTTCGCTAACTACGGCATCAGTCACGAACGCATGAAATACGCAGCGCAAGATGCCATAGTCATGCATCCTGGACCGATGAACCGTGGTATAGAAATTGAATCGAGCTTAGCGGATAGCTCGCAATCAGTTATCACTAAACAGGTCACTAACGGCGTTGCCATTCGTATGGCCATACTAACCTCTGTCACGAAGACAGTGGCATCGTCATGACAGAACCAGTAATCACTGATACAGAAGCCCAAAAAAACCGCGCTACGATCTTTGTCGAAAACGGTAAAATTATCAAGGTATGGAGCTATCCGGGAGAGCAGTATATTTTTCGCCTAGCGACGCCGCACTGTGCGAGCCACGCAGAACCGGGAAGTTTCGTGCACATACAATGCGACGCGGAACTGCCGATGCGCCGGCCATTATCGATCATGCGAGCGAACAGCGTCGAGGGTTGGATTGATCTTCTTTTCAAAGTAGTCGGCGAAGGTTTAGCGTTGCTCGCTACCAAAAAGCCGGGAGATAATTTAAGCCTGATTGGGCCTATCGGTCAACCGTTCCGACCCGACGCTGAGCGTCCTAATACATTGCTTATTGGTGGCGGAGTTGGTATCCCACCAATGATTTTTCTGGCGGAATATCTCGTACAGGATGACCGAGATTGGCATCCCTTCGTCTTGATGGGTTCCGAAATTTCGTTTCCATTCGAATTGCAGAAATCAACTATCGAATACGACTGGTTACCGGCCGAAACTAACAGTGCAATGCCACTATTGGAACAATGGGGGGTTCCCAACCGCCTGGCGAGTTTTTCTGAGTTCAATGGCTGTCATCGTGGATATGTCACGGACCTCGCGGAAAAGTGGCTTACGAATTTATCGGCTGATGAAATTGCAAAGACTACAATCTTTTCCTGCGGCCCGACAGCCATGCTCAAGGCTGTTGCCGAGCTTGCTCGAAAAAAAAATATCCCCTGTCAGATATCGCTCGAAGAATTCATGGCCTGCGCTGTTGGCGGTTGTGCGGGGTGCACCGTTCTTGTGCAAACATCGGAGGGTCCTGCGATGAAACGTGTGTGCGTCGATGGTCCAGTCTTCGATGCCACAACTATATTTCCTTAGGATCGGAGTAAAACGTGATAAGAGTCACGGAAAACTTTCGAACAATTCAAAATTTATTGACGCAAGCAGCCTCTGATGCAGGTCGTTGTAAAGAAGAAATTAGGCTTTTGGCAATCAGCAAGAAACAACCCGTAGAAAGTATTCTGCAGGCGGCATCAGTTGGTCAACGCGATTTCGGTGAAAATTTCGTCCAGGAAGGGTTGAAAAAAATGGAGGATATCGATCGAGATGACCTCATCTGGCATTTTACTGGCCATTTACAAAGCAATAAGACAAAATTCATCGCGGAACGATTTCATTGGATTCACACGGTCGACCGTCTAAAAATTGCAGAACGACTTAGCCAGTATCGACCTCATTACGCAAATGATCTCAACGTCTGTATTCAGGTCAATATCGGTGAGGAAATAACCAAGGGCGGCGTAACTGCGGCCGAAGTTCCTAAACTGGCTCAAGCAATATGCGAATTAAAGGGTTTGAGACTCCGTGGCCTAATGTGCATACCTGCTATCCAGCATAGTTTCGAAGAACAACGTAAACCATTTGCAAAGATTCGAATCTTGTCTGAATCATTGCAGAAATTAGGTATAAGCACTGATACTCTATCGATGGGCATGACCGCAGATTATGTGGCAGCAATTCATGAGGGCGCTACAATCGTTCGCATCGGTACAGCACTTTTTGGCACCAGATAATGATCAAAGCTCTCATATTTTTGATTGATACTTTTTCGCGGCTCTACCTGCTGATACTACTAATGCGTTTCTGGTTACCATTGCTACGAGCCAATTTTCGAAACCCGATTGTACAGGGAGTATTACGCTACACATCATCCATCGTCGTCCCAGTACGTCGTTTCGTATCACCGATCGGACAACTGGATACCGCAACCATATTGATCGCATTTGTTATTCAGTTTGTGGTTCTACTTACCATCGGTGTTCTAACAAACATCAATTATGGAACCCAGCCCTTCGTTGCATTATTCGAGTCCAGTTCGATACTGGCATTCGCACTATCTGCATTGCTCGAACTCGCGATGCTCAATGTAACACTGTTCATTTTTTCTATAATCGTTCGAGTCATTCTCAACCTGTTAGGGCGTTATTTTGGGCCAATTTCAGACATGCTTGTCGATTTTACTGAGCCATTGATAAAACCGATACGTACGGTGATTCCACCATTGGGAATAGTTGATTTGTCCGCGTACATCACTGTCATCCTATTGATAGCCCTTAATATTGCTTTGGCCGATCTATTAGCGGGAATTCGCTAAAAACGGTGCACTTGAACCGCTGCATTCCGGGCAGGAAGAGTGTATACCATGGTAATTGATTCTAAATAAATTGGACTCATTCGGTTTTATAGACTAGGCGCGATTATCTTTAACAAAACCCTCTACCGTTTGTCTGAGAAGCCCCAATTTTCCGTGAAAAAAATGTGTTGTATCTTGAAAAACACTAAGTGCGGGACCCGGTTCAAGCTTATTAAGCCATTCCACGATTGTATCTATATTAACTAACTCATCCTGATCTCCATGAATAATCAACCACGGACAATCGGGTTGTGAGTCTATATGTTTTAAACAACGTGAAACGGCCGGCGCAACACTGATCAATCCCCCAAGTTTAGTTTCAAGCGATGCGTGAATCGCAATCATTGCACCAAACGAGAATCCTGCAAGCCAAATCGGCAGATCTGGTTCACGTTCTTGCACCCATCGGATAGCTGCGCAAACATCCAGTAATTCACCTTGTTCATCACCGTATTGGCCCTCGCTCTGGCCAGTACCGCGAAAATTGAAACGCAAGACGTTAAATTGCTGTCTGATAAATGCACGCGCCAACGTATAAACAACCTTGTTGTTCATCGTTCCACCGTGCAACGGATGTGGGTGACATATTACTGCGCTCGCAACTGAAACTGAATCCTGCTGTGATTCGAATAATCCCTCGAGTTTTCCGACGGGACCTTCAAAAATGAAATTTTCTACTCGTAAATGACAATGATGCTGTTGCAAGGCAAGTGAACCGGCAAATAAAGTTCTTTAACTATTCGGGCGTAACCGGTTCCACACCCTGCAAAGCGACCAGTTCAATTTCGAAAACCAGCATCGAACCCGGCGCAATAACATTACCGGCACCGCGTTCTCCATAGGCCATGTCGGGTGCGATCGTTAATTCTCTTGTTTCTCCAACTTTCATACCAACGACTCCAAGATCCCAACCCTGTATTACCCGTCTGGCGCCCAGCATGAAGCTGAAATACTGGTCTCGATCGACAGAGCTATCAAACTTATCTCCCCTATTTTTTTTCGCCGTTTCATCATATAACCATCCCGTATAATGCACGACCGCTATCTGGCCATTCTCAGCCGTATTGCCTGTCCCCTCTTTGAGAATTCTCATCGAGAGACCAGGAACAATTTCAACCATAAGCATGGTTTGATCTCCTACTTCAAGAGGCAATAAAGAGTCATTGGCCTGATCAACCGTGTTCGATGCGAGCCGATCACAGGCAGTTAAAAAAATTAGTGAGGCAATTATCGGAATTGATTCTCCGAATTTCATTCTATTCTATTCCTATTTGATGTTTCCTCGGTAAGTCAAACTTACCAACTGTACGGCATACAATACCGAAAATTCTAACTGGATTTTTCAAAATCCAGCGATGCCGAATTAATGCAGTATCTTAAACCTGTCGGTTGCGGGCCGTCTTCGAAAAGATGGCCTAGATGTGCGCCACAGTTGCTGCACACAACTTCCTCTCGAATCATTCCGTGATCCGTATCAGTTACCGTCTTGACATTCTCCTTGGCTAGCGGCAACCAAAAACTTGGCCAGCCGGATCCAGAGTCAAATTTGTGCTCGGAACTGAATAATTCCTTTCCGCAACAAAGACATTGATACGTTCCTCCTTCCTTGTGGTCGACATACTTACCTGTGAATGCAGGCTCCGTACCTTTATTTTGTGTGATGTCAAACTGCTCATTAGTCAGTCTGACGCGTAATAAATTATCACATTTTTGACTAGTATCATTCATCGGGTAGTTTTTCCAAAAATTACTCTCATATTCTATCCTGATAAGGAACAATAATCTGTAAGTATCAACTTCTAGATTTTTGTTACTAACCAATATCTTCTGAACTATTTAGTTTTTTTGTTTATTTTCTTTTTTTTAGCAATAGTTTTTTTGTTTATTTTCTTTTTTTTAGCAATAGTTTTTTTGTTTATTTTCTTTTTTTTAGCAATAGTTTTTTTGTTTATTTTCTTTCTACTAATCGCCTTTTTTACTGTGGATTTCTTTTTTGACTCTATATTTAATAGCAAGTTATTGATGCGATGAACATAATCTGCTGGGTTTTCTAACTGAGATCCATCGGCAAGCAATGCATGATCGAGAACAATTTCCGACAATTCGTCAAACTTATTACTATTGGTTTCGGCGTGTAACATCTTTGCCAACGGATGGCTTACGTTTATTTCCAGTATCGGTTTCGACTCCGGTAATTCTTGCCCGCTCGCCTCGAGCATGCGCCGTAATGAAGGGCTCAGATCCTGTTCACCGGCAACAACACAGGACGGTGATTCGATAAGGCGTTGGCTAACATTGACTGCCTCAACTCTGTCTTTAAGTACCTGCTTGATGCGTTTCAATAGTGGTTTATATTCATCGTTCATTGACTGCTGAGTAAGTTCGCTTCCTACATCGGGCAGAGTAAATTGCCCACGTCCAATATCCTGAAAACTCTTGCCCTCGAATTCAGGCAAGTGGGTAACCATCCAGGGATCAATGCGATCACATAACAACATCACTTCAATCCCATTTTCTCGAAATTTTTCAAGATGTGGACTTGCAGTTGCCGTTGCAAAATTGTCCGCAAGGACGTAGTAGATTTTGTCCTGACTTGCTCCCGCACGACTAAGGTATTCCGTAATCGACTGATCCTGTTTGTCGGTTCCCGTATGAGTGCTTGCAAAACGCAGAAGTTTTACCAGTTTATCGCGATTTAGTTGATCTTCTACAAAACCTTCTTTGACAATCTGCCCGAATTCTTTCCAAAATTTTTCATAATCTTTTGGATCATTTGTTGCCATTTTACTTAACATATCGAGGACTCGGCGTACCAATGCATTACGTATGACTGTGAGTGCTGGGTCCTGTTGCAATATTTCTCGGGATACATTGAGCGGCAGGTCGGCCGAATCGATGATTCCTCTAACAAAGCGCAAATACAAAGGAAGAAACTGTTCCGCTTCATCCATGATAAAAACACGCTGTACATAAAGTTTCAGTCCCTGCGGGGCTTCCCGATTCCAAAGATCAAATGGTGCATTTGCCGGAATATAAAGGAGGCTCGTATACTCCTTCTTGCCTTCTACCCGGTTATGACTCCAACAAAGTGGGTCGGTAAAATCGTGCGAAAGATGTTTATAAAATTCCTTGTATTCTTCTTCGTCGATTTCCGTTCTTGACCTGGTCCAAAGCGCCGTTGCAGAATTGACCGTATTTGGCTCCGCGTTCGTATCGCCAACTTTTGATAAAAGAACCGGAAAAGCAATATGATCCGAATAGTTTCGAATCAGGTTTTCGAGGCGTAGTGAGTCCGAGAACTCGGACTCAGCATCCTTGAGATATAAAGTGACACGTGTTCCCCGTTCTGGGACATCAGTATTTTCAATCGAAAATTCGCCCTGGCCATCGGATTCCCACCGCACACCCTGATCTAGGGGTAATCCCGCTCTCCTGGATGCCACTTCAACTTTGTTAGCAACAATAAATGAAGAATAGAAACCTACACCAAACTGTCCAATCAACTGAGCATCTTTCTTATCGTCACCAGTTATTTGTTGAAGGAATTCAGCAGTTCCAGATTTTGCAATAGTACCGAGATTTTCAACAAGCTCGGTACGAGACATACCAATACCATTGTCAATCACACTGATGATTTTTTCAGTATCATCGTATTCGATACGAATCCTGAGATCTGGATCTTCTTTCAATAATTCTGGTAACGCCAGCGCCTCAAAGCGAAGTCTATCTGCTGCATCAGAAGCATTCGATATGAGTTCCCGCAAAAATATTTCCTTGTTGCTGTAGAGTGAATGGATCATCAAGTGCAACAACTGTCGCACTTCGGTCTGAAATCCAAGTGTTTGCCGGTCCTCGTTCTTGCTCACCTTTATATCCTCCGCAAAAACAGGTCATACATTGACAAACACAATAGTGCTGTTCTCAAGCATTTCAAGGGTTTCATAAAATTGTGGCAATCATATGCTAACGCAGCAGAATTGGTTGAATAAAAAATTTTAACTATTTTTAGTTGGTGACAAATATTTGATGTGGCAGATTTCTACATCTATATTTTGATCACTATTAGGCGACCCACCAAATGCTGGTTAGGGAAGAATTTCAATTGGAGTGTTATTTGGCGTCATTAGCCAAATATCGATGATGTCCGAATTAGAAACTGCAATACAGCCATTTGTCCAATCCTGTGTTTTGTAATAAGTAGCAGAATAGATAGGTCTATTTGGCTGCCCATGTATCATTATTTGTCCTCCCGGGGAAACCCCCTTCTGCCGGGCTTCTTGCAAATCTTTCGAGCTTGGGTAAGAAACATGAATTGCTAGAAAATAGTTACTGTTAGAATTCCTTGTATCAAGCACATAATTACCTTCGGGAGTTTTAAAATCTCCCTCTTTTTCCTTGTCTCCGACTGGTGCAATGCCGAGCGCAATATCAAATGTCCGAAATATTGTATCGTTCCAAAGTAGGTGTAGTTTGCGCTTTTCTTTTTCGACGACAACCTTGTCGGCCATTGGGAATTCGGAGGCTAGGGCCATTGGTGAAATAGCAATCAAACCAATCACTATCAATGTCTGATATAAGACGCTCAAAAAATATATATATTGGCGCAAGTGAACTTTTCTGAAAGTCATCTTAGATGAGATTTTATTAGCACTAGTAAAAGACTAGCAAACCGAGCAGTATCTGCAAATTCGCGAGATCACATTATGTGACTCCGGAGATTTAGACGTCAAAGCTCCCTGATGCGGCTGATATAAGCCAGTGTCAAAACTATTATTAACAACACGGACAACAGCCATATAATTATTAACTTCTTACCTTACCCATCACCTCTGATTAGTATGGGAAATCGAACACGCGTACCAGAACGAATTCTGTGCAAATCAAGTTTCGGATTGTACTGGCGAAACAACCAAATAGGCACATCATATTGGCGAAGTGCCAAAACCCACACTGATTCATTTTTCTTTACGACGTGCTCTTTGACGCCGCTGATAGTGTGATTGCGAAAAAAGTTATCCTGCTGTTGACGATGATAAGTCATTCTAAAGTTTTCGAAGGCTTTTACATCTACATAGCTCATATCAAGTTTGACGCGCTGCCCCACTACCACAGGCGAGTGAAACCCTATACCGTTGATATCACGCAGACGCTGAGTTTTTATATCTAGCCAATCGCCGTAATGACCCAAGGTCTCGAGGGGCTGGATTTCTATCGTGTTATCGGCTGCGACACTATAATCGCTTGGGTCAGATAACAAAGTCGTCTGGGTTGCACCGCGTATAGTTGTGGCAAACTTTTCCGCCACTGCATGAGTGCTGATTTCTGCGCTTTCCGACGTATCAGCAATAGCCGGCTTATCCTCAATAGCAACAATGACCTGTGGTTCAACAACCTTTTTTGTAGACTTAGCAGTAACAGTAGTAGAAGCCGGACCAGCAGCTGGCAGACGTAAGCGTTGCCCTACTCTAATGTAGTGCCAACCATCAAGATCATTTAATGCGGCCAGTATCGATACCTTGGTTTTATATTCTGCGGCTATCTCTGACAAAGTATCACCACGAACAACTGTGTGAAACAGATCAGGTAACTGCTGTGTAAATAGCTCATCTACCGGTAGTGCAGCAATCAGCTGCGAAATCGGTGCCTTTAAAAGGTTGCGCGGCATTCTTAATCTATAGTCTTTCGGTAAGTTCTTACTACCCTGCCAAATGGTAGACTGAAGTGCAGGATTGTGACGTTTCAAGTCGGTGCGACTGACGCCAAGTGATTTGGCAATAACGTCTGCGGAAATATAAGCCGGCAACTCTGCTATTACATAATCAATAGGCTGCTCTGGCACGATGCCAGGGAAGTATTGTTCCACATTTTGGTCTATCTGCATTGCAGCGAGAAATGCAACATAGAAATTTCGGGAAGCAAACCCAAATATTCTGCTACGGTGCTCACGGAAAATACGCACATATTCTCTATCACCAAATTTGTGCATTGCGCGCCGCACACCAGAGAGTCCGTGATTGTAGGCTGTAATCGCCATTGGCCAATTGCCAGTAATCGAGTAATTGTAAGCGAGCAACTTGCCGGCTGCTTCAGTTGCTGAGTAAGGATCGTTGCGTTCATCAAGCACATGATCAACCTGCAAAAATCGCCGTCCAGTACTTCTTGTAAATTGCCAGATTCCAGATGCACCAACATGGGATCTGGCGTTTGGGTTATAGGACGACTCGATGTGAGGCAATGCAGCAAGCTCAATTGGCACATGTAGCCGTGTAAATTGACTGTTAATATGATTTCGGTAGAGGCCGGCCTGCACAAGCCCGATACGAAATCGATCCGAAAGTCCTTGTTGATACCTAATCTGATCTATGGCGTCTTGCAGAGTTTTATTCTTTACATCCGCCGGCCAGAGTGCGAGAACGCGTTTCTCCTCGGCTGTCAATTTGTCGCGTTTGCCATTTGCCAATATCGACAGAATCGACTGATAATTCTCCCGACGTGCTCCGGCCCTCCGATGTCGATCTCGGCGACTTATGTTAGCCGGGATATCGAGCTGCTCATAAATTACAGTAAGATCGCGATTATCGTGCAATACTCCCTGATCACTCGTGTATTCACTAAATACTGCGATCCAGAAGTTAATGTCCGATTCGAGCTCAGCAGGCCGCGGAAATTGGCTATTGTCTGCGGCCAATGTTGAGGCACTAAAGAAACAAAAAAGCGTACAAATACGGAAAATAGTGGTCATAAGGTTAAATTGGAATCTTATCTGAGGGATATGGCTATTAAATAATTGAATAGTTCACAGATAATTGTCCATTATTGGTATATAAAGCAACAATAAACAAGAATACTTCGTAGGAAATAAGTACATGAACGAAATACAAGCACCCGATTTCGGATTCGATTGGACCACCCTGTATGAAAAATTTCAGGCAGTAAGTGTCGACTTCGGCATCAAGTTCATTGCCGCGATTGCGATCTTTTATATCGGTCGTCTGATTGCTCGTTTTGTGAGTAAAGGCATACATAAAATCATGGAGGCGCAAAAGGTTGATAAAATTCTGGAAAGCTTTGTCACCAATTTAGTTTACTGGACCTTAATGACTTTTGTCATTATTGCGGCAATAAACCAGATTGGTATCCAAACAACCTCTCTGATCGCAATCATGGGCGCTGCAGGTCTGGCCATCGGCTTAGCGCTGCAGGGGTCGTTGGCAAACTTTGCTGCCGGTGTACTAATCGTCATGTTTCGCCCCTATCGAGTAGGTGACTTTGTCGAAGCTGCCGGAGTTGCAGGTTCGGTAGTTCAAGTACAAATCCTCAGTACAATCTTGAAGACAGTCGATAATAAGCAAATTGTCGTACCCAATGCACAAATCATGAACAGCATCATTACAAATTTCTCTGCTAACGAGACTCGGCGCGTGGATCTTGTCATATGCATCAGCTATAACGATGACATTGATAAAACACGCACCATAATTCAGGAATTAATCAATGCAGATAATCGAATTTTCAAGGATCCTGCCTGCCTTATCGCAGTATCGGAACTTGCGGACAGTAGCGTCAATATCGCTGTCCGTCCCTGGGTTAAGACGGCAGATTATATGTCAGTCAAGTTCGGGCTAACGGAAACCATTAAAAAACGATTTGACAAAGAAGGTATTTCATTCCCATTTCCACAACAGGACGTTCATATCATTAAGGATACTTAGCGATTGGACTAACAAATGGGAATATACCGCCCTGATGGAAATTCAGATGAGTACATATAAGAAATTAATCATTACAGCGATGGGTATCATTCTGGCTGGCTGTGCAAGCAATCCCGATCCGATAATTGATCAACAAGGTATTAACCAAGAGAAGTTCGCACAGGATTGGGCCGAGTGTGAAGCTTATTCTGAAGAAATCGATACTGTCACAGGCATAGCCAAAGGCGCTGCAACCGGTGCTATTGTCGGTGGAATAGCCGGTGCCATCGGTGGGGATGCAAGAGAGAGCACCTCATACGGTGGCCTATACGGCGCTACTCGTTCCGGTCTCGATGCTGATCGCGACAAACAAATGATATTCAAACGCTGCATGCGTGGCCGCGGGTACCGCGTCCTGAATTGATACTAGAAAATCATCAGAGTGACTTGAAAGCATAAGTCAATAGGTTACAAATACAGTCTGGATACAGAAAGATAGTAAATAGTAAAGTGAGGCGGAGTTGTTCGGAACTTAAGAAGATGATATTCGGCTACAAAATTTACTATCTGCCATTGCTGGTTACTATCGGAATTTTCTTGTTTGGCAACTCAGTCTTGCAAGCAAAATCTCCACTCAAGATTTATCCTAATGATGTTGCGGCTATATCTTCATTACAGGATGGAGAAAATTTAACAATCCCACTTGAAAATGGATCGGGACTGCAACCGATAAACGATTTTCCAGATCCCGAGCTCGAGTCTTCAATATTTGCTCAACAGCTAATGGAAAATTTCCAGATCTATAAAAACCTGTTAGCCAATGACATGACTGCCGAGGCAGATACCGTTGCAAAACGCATCGTTGAGTTATCCATCAAGGAGAGTGGTTTCAATAGCACCTCCACGGCGAGAGCTCTGATTAATCTTGCAATTGTGCAATCTCGCAACAAAGAGTATATAACGGCGCAACAAAACTATGAGGCAGCCATTGACATCATTGAACAAGTTGAAGACAGGCTCAATTCTGCCCTAATCAACCCGTTACACGGATTGGGTGCTATCCAACTAGCATTGGATAACCCGAACTTGGCCCTTGAAACATTCACCAGAGCACAACATATTAATAATGTAAATAAAGGGCCACATAATCTTGATCAGGTTAAAACCCTAGAATCACTTGCTGAAACCTATATTTCTATCGGCAACCTTGAAAAAGCTCGAAAATTACATAATCGTATCTATGCTCTGCATGCACGCAAATATGATTCTAATAGCAAGGAGATAATTCCTGCTCTTTACAAACGGGCTGAATGGCAACACAGACTACGTTTGTACGACCTAGAACGCTCAACTTACCGTAAAATTATTAATATCATTGAAAAAAATAAGGGCAAGCAATCGCTTGCCCTTATTCGCCCATTAACGGGTTTAGCAAATGCCTACTTATACAGAGGTAGTTTCGACTATGAATATTATCGGGAGAGTACAATAACGACCGGAGAAGTTTATCTAAAGCGTGCAACACGTATTGCCGAAGAACATTCGGATACAACCTGGGAAATAAGAGAGAATACGCTCCTATCCCTTGCCGATTTCTATATTTTATCTAAAAAAATGAGCCAGGCTAAAAAAACCTATCAGGATGTCTGGGACCTGTTATCGGAAGATGCTTCACGATTTATCAATCGTTACAATCACCTTGAGGTACTAGTATTACTACAGGATGTCTATCTACCAAAATATTACGGTGCCAACAAAAATAAAGTCGCCTCGAATGAGGATGATCAATTCGAGCGCGGTAAAATTGTTACGAAGTTCATGGTCAACACGCGTGGCCGAGTAAAAAACTTTGAGGTCATCGAAATGTACCCCTCAGGACTTACAGGTATGAGAAACTTGGTTCTAAAGGAAATAAAGCGCTTGATCTACAGACCACGGTTAGAGAACAGGGAGATCGTGAATACAGAAAATATGACCTACACTCATGAATTCTTTTACAGGCAATCAGACTTGACATCAGTTGATAAGATTGAGGAGTTCTCCTCACCGAACACCACAGATGATGCAGATGAAGTTGCAGTCAATAATTCAAGCGAGTAATGCCTCGCTCTGATATTCATTGAATGAATATCAATAAAAATTATGTTTGTCGTTATCCTCCTAAAATGGAAACAACCCTGATAGGAATGTTCGATTTTCTCAACTGAACTATTTTTAGGTGAAATATGTTTTTCAAAAACAAAAAAAATGGGCTTCCAGGGCCGGAGGAAATACTGCCCGGAAGGAGTGAGATAATGTCGGTTGCCGAAACTCATTTCGTCAACGGACATACGCTAAAGGGTCCATTTGTCGAAAATCTAGATCAGGCCGTATTTGCGTTAGGGTGTTTTTGGGGCGCTGAAAAAATCTTTTGGCAAATACCAGATGTTTATACAACTGCCGTTGGATACGCCGGGGGGCTAACGCCTAATCCTAATTACCAGGAGGTCTGTAGCGGATTTACCGGACATGCAGAAGTCGTCTTAGTCGTTTTCGACCCGGGAAAAATCAGTTACGAAGCTTTGCTAGCGTTTTTTTGGGAGAATCATGACCCAACACAAGGAATGCGGCAGGGTAAGGACATAGGCACTCAGTATCGGTCCGCAATATTTACGTGTTCTAATGAACAAGCATCGTTAGCACAACGATCGCAAACCGCATATCAATCTGAACTGGCCAGAGTTGGATACGACAAAATCACAACTGAAATTTCGCCTCTAGACAAATTTTATTATGCCGAGAACTATCACCAACAATATCTGGCTAAGAATCCGAGCGGCTATTGCGGTATCAGCGGTACAGACATTAGTTATCCGTTTAAAATTTCTGCGGCACAGCAATGAAGAAGCTGCATACGCAATCACAGCTAAAAATATTTATTGGCCATTCACTGTCCCATCTTTTGAAATAGGATTGGCCGAAATCCATAGACGACCTGTGACAGTTGTCGGTAGTATCGAAAACCTCAACCCGTGGGCATAAAGAGCAAATTAGATAGGCAGAGACTAGTGATTAAAAATATCCCCGAGAAAATAAGCAAGAAGTCTAAAAAACCAAGCAGAGAGGAAGTCGAACTCGCCATTCATACTTTGCTCCTCTGGGCTGGCGAGGATCCCACTCGCGAAGGCTTGCGTGATACGCCAAAGCGCGTTGCCCTGGCCTATGAAGATTGGTTCGGTGGCTACAAAGAGAATCCTGTCAGATACCTGCAACAAACATTCAACGAAGTCGACGGATATGACGAAATGATTGTCTTGCGCGACATCACATTCGAGTCACATTGTGAACATCACATGACACCAATCATTGGCAAAGCACATGTCGGCTATTTGCCTAACAACAAAATTGTCGGCATCAGTAAACTCGCACGCGTAGTTGAAGCCTTTGCCAAACGTTTTCAAATCCAAGAGAGAATGACTGCGCAGATCGCCAAATGCATAAACGATGTCTTGAATCCCAAGGGGGTCGGCGTCGTTATCGATGCATCACATCAGTGCATGACCACGCGTGGTATTCATAAATCACAAGTCTCAATGTTAACTAGCCAGATGCTTGGTACATTTCGAAAAGACGCACGCACACGAGATGAATTTTTGAGAATGATTGGCAAGTATTAGATTGGCGTTAATAAAATTCATTTCATACCGATCGTATGAAAAAAATCTGCCCCTACAAAGGAAAGGTAGCCTTGTCAAAGAAAGTCCCCCATACAGGGTAATCTTGTAATCTATGGTGACTGCAAATATATGTTAACAATGCTTGCCGTGAGGATATTTTCATCCTGTCTTAACTAGGAATGGAGGAATTGATGAAGATTCTTCATCAATATACAAAGGCAGTGACGCCTGTACACTGTCAGAGTAATGCAGCATATCACTGTATAAGTCGACCATGAACTGTGCACATTGGTTTGCTTCTTCAACCGACATTTTGCGCACGGACGCGCTAATTTCTCCTTCGCCGTTAGATGGCTTCACGCGGGACATCAAGTGTTGAAGATCAGTAAAGGATTCCTTCATCGAAATCGGTAAGTCGTTTTTTTCAATGGATGTTAGATTGTCTTCGTAGGCTGAAATAAGCCTTTGTTTTATATGGCCATGTCCGGCGAGTACCGAAACAGCAGCAAAAAAATTGTCGACGGGGCGGGACATGTCCCCTCCAGTATTTGTATTTTTAGGTAGCTAGTATTTTCATCTCTCTACGTGCATTTATTTATAACAAATCTAGTAAGCCATGTCGAAAAGTTCTTAGCCTACTTTGCTAAATTCTATGAACCATTGCTCTATCTCTAACTCCTTGCTGCCCTTGTATAGCGGATCAACTTGATTCACCTGCCACTTTATTGCCAAGGTTTCTGTCATAAGATAGTCACGATATTGTAACAATGCTGATTCCACACCTTCGCTTCCGGAAATACCCAAAATAATTCTGTCGGAGACATCTAGCCCAGCCTGCTTACGAGCATCCTGCACTGTCCGTATCAATTCGCGAGCAATACCCTCAGATATCAGAGCATCGTTCAATGTTGTGTCTAATGCAGTTAAAAATCCTGCATCCTCACCACAGGAATAACCTTCAGCCGAACTCGTCTCAACCAATACATCTTCCGGCTCAAGTGAGATTAGCTCGCTCTCAATACTTATGTCGAATGAATCGCCGTTTGCAACAGCTGCAGCGATCAGTGAGCCATCACTGTCCTCGAGTTCCTTGCGTATCAATGGAATCAACTTACCGTATCGCTTACCAATTCTCGGCAGATTTGGCTTAATACGATATCTAACGAGGCCTGCATCACGGGCAATAAACTCAATTGACTTGACGTTAAGCTCCTCGAGAATCTGGTCTTGGTGATCATTAAGAGCCGTGGCCGACTCATCGTCAGGTGTCCTAACAAGCAAACGTGAAAGCGGCTGCCTTGTGCGTAAACCCGACTGCTCTCTCGCCGCCCTGGCCAAGCCAACGACTTTCTGTACGATGCCAATATCGAACAGTAACTGATCGTTATCATATATCTCATTTGATGAGGGCCAATCACTCATATGTACGCTCAAGGGAGCTTTTTTGTCTGCACCCCTGACGAGATTCTGATAGACATGCTCGGCCAGAAACGGCACGAACGGTGCCATTAAGCGATGTGCAATATTCAGACATTGGTAAAGTGTCAAATATGCCGAATGCTTATCATCAGGATCAGTAGATTTCCAGAAGCGGCGCCGATTTCTACGAACGTACCAATTGCTCAATTGGTCAATAAACGCCTCGATTGTATCGCCGGCAGATTTTGCATCGTAGTTATCCATAGCCTCAGTGCAATGCTTGATCGTCTGGTTCATTAGGGCCAACGCCCAACGATCGATTTCCGGACGTTGATCGACTGGGATATCGATATTCAGGTCCACATCGTCCAATCGCGCATATAGGATGAAGAAGCTATAGGTGTTCCAGAATGTATTAATGAAGGAGCTAGCAACATCAGCAACGATGTCTATCGATATTCGCTTCGGCACATCTGGTGATAGGCGGACGAGAAAATACCAACGTAGCGCATCCGCACCCACCGTATCGAAGAAATCGTAGGGGTCTAAAATATTTCCGAGCGTCTTCGACATCTTCTTGCCTTCTTTATCTACAATCAAATTCAGGCAAATACAATTCTCAAAGGCAACACTATCGGAGACCAAAGTAGCAATAGCATGTAGTGTGTAGAACCAACCGCGAGTCTGATCAATAGCTTCGCAGATAAAATTGGCAGGAAAATGCTTCTCGAATGTGTCCTTATCTTCGAAAGGATAATGCCATTGTGCATACGACATTGCGCCCGAATCAAACCAGCAATCAATAACTTCCGGTACGCGTCGCCAAATCTTGCCGTCCTTTTCAAAGGTAATGTCATCGACGGTCGGTCTGTGTAAATCAAGATTACTGAGTTCTCGTCCTGTCAGTTCCTCGAGTTCTCGAACAGAACCAATACATAGGTAATCACCTTGACCATTATTCCACACAGGTAGCGGCGTCCCCCAAAAACGCTCGCGCGACAGAGCCCAATCGACGTTGCTCTCCAGCCATTTACCAAATCGCCCATCGCGGATGTGATCTGGCACCCACTTGATCGTCTTGTTGAGTTCGACCATTCGTTGACTGAAATCGGATGTACGAATGTACCAGGCATTTTTGGCGTAATAAATGATCGGATCACCCGTCCTCCAACCGAACGGGTAATTATGCATATAGGTTTCGGCACGAAACATCATGCCCCTATCTTCAAGTTCGCGAATCAGTATTTTATCGGCGTGCTTGAAAAACTTGCCAGCCACCGGAGTAACCTCCGGTAAAAAGTGCCCGTCAAGACCCACGCCGTGTAGCACCGGCAATCCATATTTTTGTCCAAACTCGAGGTCATCTACACCGTATGCCGGTGCCGTATGCACAATGCCCGTGCCATCTTCCGTACTGACGAAATCGGCTGGCAGAACCTTAAACGCATCCGCTTCAACCGACAGGTACTCGAACAACTGTTCATAGCGCATACCGACCAGGTCAGATCCTTTTACTCTTTTCAAAACCTTGTGTGGCAAATCACGAAGAACTTCTTGCCGAAGGTCTTCTGCCAAAATCAGAGTTTCGTTATCCGCTTCAACATAAGCGTAGTCCACGTCAGGGTGCACGGCGAGCGCAAGATTGGACGGCAATGTCCATGGCGTAGTGGTCCAGACTAGAAAAAATGTATTATCTTCACCTTCAACTTTGAACCGGATAGTTATCGACGGATCTTTTGTTTCTTTGTAGCCCAACGCCAATTCATGGGACGACAAGGTTGCACCAATTCTCGGATCGTAGGGTACAACTTTGTAGCCGCGATAGATTAAGCCCTTATCCCAGATGGTTTTTAACAGGTGCCAAACCGACTCAATATAACTGTTATCGAGTGTGTAATACGCTTCATCCAACTTTACCCAGAACCCCATGCGCTCGGTCATCTTTTCCCAATCGCCTATGTAGCGCTTAACGGATTCACGACAACGCTGGTTGAATTCGGCAATACCGATCTTTTTCTCGATCTCTTTCTTGTCGAATATACCCAGCTCTTTTTCGATCTCATGTTCGACGGGCAATCCGTGGGTATCCCAACCCGCCTTTCGTGGCGCATAATAACCACGCATGGTCTTATAACGTGGGAAGGCGTCTTTGAAGCTTCGTGCCAACACATGGTGGATGCCCGGTTTACCGTTCGCCGTCGGTGGACCTTCATTAAAACTGAACTTTGGCCTGCCTTCGGATTGACTCAGCGTTTGTTCGAATACCTTATTGTCACGCCAGAACGCCAGCACTTTCGCTTCCAGTGCCGGTCCATTGTATTGTCCTGAAACTTTCCTAAAAACCAATTTAACTTTGTCCTAATAAGCAAAAGCCCCGAACGCAGATCCTGCGTCCGGGGCGACATCTACTCAATCGCGGTACCACCCGGTTTCACGAGATCCCGATGGACCTCGCCTCGTATGCCCGATATCGGGGGCTAACCGACTGATCCTATACTGCAAAAACCTTGCATTTCGGACAGCAACTCAGGGGTGATTTTCCAAATGACTTCGATCCGGAGCTCACACCATCCTCCGGTCGCTTGTATCTAAGAGTCCTTTGTACTCTTCCCCTTCAACGTCTTACAGGAGAAACTAGCTGTCATAACAGTAAAATACAAGAGTCAACATCGCCTGGCGACAAAATTAATAAATGTCAGCCTATGTCAATCGCTCCACACCGAAGAATATTTTGAGTGAACTACGTCCTAACCAGCAATTACTCTGCAACCGATTCCAGCGTCCCATCCAATCGTCTGATCGTGAATCCAGTATATCCGTAAATTACCGATACGATCGGATTGATGAGATTGAAAAACGCGAATGGCAGATAGGCAAATGTCGCGACGCCAAGGGTTACTGCCATATAAGCGCCGCAGGTATTCCATGGCACGAGCGGTGATGTCAGCGTCCCCGAATCTTCGATTATGCGAGACAGGTTTTTCTGATCGAGATTCCGTTTTTGAAACTCCGCCTTATACAATTTTCCTGGCAAGACGATCGAGATATATTGATCGGCTGCTACTATGTTTATACCGATGCAGCTAAGCACGACCGTCAGAACCAGTGAACCAGTCGATTTCGCAACCTTTAATGTAGCCTCAATCAGACGCATCAGCATACCGCCAAACTCTAGCACTGAACCAAATGCCAATGCAGTCAATATAAGCCAGACTGTAAGCAACATGCTGCTCATGCCACCACGGGTTAGCAATGTGTCAACACCGGCATTTCCAGTGTCTCCTACAAAACCATCCGCTAGTGCCAAACATACACCCTTGGTCATCGCCAGCCATACAGGCAGCATTGGAGAATCCGCGAATGCCAGGACGACTTCCGCTTGAATTGCAATTGCAAGAATTCCTCCAAACAGCGCACCGAACAAAATCGTTGGCAAGGGTGGTACTTTCTTATAAGCCATGTAAAACACAACCAAGAGCGGCAGCAACGCCCATGGTGTTATGTTAAAAGCGCCATCAAGTGTGTTCATTAGTTCCCGAAGAGCCGAGCTATCTACCTCGACATCCACACCAAGACCGATGATCACGAAAATAATGAACGTAATCAGAAACGACGGAGTTGTGGTCCATGCCATATGTCGGATATGTGTGAATAGATCGGTTGCGACAACGGCGGGAGCAAGATTTGTTGTATCCGACAGCGGTGACATTTTGTCACCAAAGTACGCGCCCGAGACAATTGCCCCAGCCGCAATTGCAGGAGATAACTCGAGGCCCATCGCAACGCCGACCAGTGCAACACCCAATGTGCCCGCAACAGTCCACGAACTGCCTGTTGCCAATGACGCTACCGCACATATTAGGCAAGCTGTTGCGTAAAAAAAATTTGGATGCAAGAGCTCGAGTCCGAAGTAAATCAAAGACGGCACGGTTCCCGCCATCAACCAAGTACCAATAAGTCCCCCAACTGCAAGCAGGATCATGATTGCGCCCATTGCCGTACCAATCCCCTCGACAATTGCCTTTTGAATGTCTTTCCACCGGTGACCATTCTTGATGGCAACGATAGTCGCAATCGCTGCAGCAATGATGAGCACAATCTGATTCGGCCCATAGGAGGAATCGGAACCAAACAAATAAACAGAAAGGCTGAGCATAAGAATCAGCGATACGATGGGTATCAATGCATCAGAAAGAGATGGTATTTTTATCATTAAAAACAGATATTAAGGTGGGTAGTTGCTACAGTGAATGTATGAAATTCGATCCTCATCCCCCGATGAACAATTTCAGAACTCTGTGGCAGCTATTTTGAAAATGCTCCTGCTTGTTTAAGTTGATCGATTTCGCTTTCTTGGTAGTCTAGCACCTGACTAAGAATATCATCCGTATGTTCCCCTAGTAGAGGTGAACGCGTCATTTCAACAGGTGAATCTGATAGTTTGATAGGACAGCCCAAGTTAAACCAATTACCTCGTTCAGGGTGATCCAATTCCTGATACATCTCCCTTAGTTTGACATGCTCATCGTTAGCTAAATCGTCTGTACTCATAATTGGTCCGCAGGGTACATCGATCTCATTGAGCATTTGCATAAGCTCATGCTTCGTGTAATTACATGCATAATTTTCCAAGATCTGCCACATCTCTGCCTGATTTTGGCGACGCACATCTATGTTATTGAAACGAGAATCATTAGTAAGTTCTTCGCCACCAATCTTATTTGAAAGGGCGCTCCAAACATGTTCTTGAACCACAACATATAGATAATCGTTAGGCCCTCCTGGTTTACATTTGATTGCATTTCCTAACTGTCCACCGCCTGAATCATTGCCCCCTCTAGGGGTAAAGTCTCCAAATTCCTGCATAGAGTATTCTGTTAGAGGTCCACGACGAATACGCTGATGATCACGCCATTTCACGCGAACTAGGTTCATTACGCAATCCATCATTGCGCACTCAACATATTGGCCACGACCAGTACGTTCTCTATGCAGCAGCGCCGCCAAGATTCCTGCCATCAAATGCAAGCCGGTGCCTGAATCGCCGATCTGAGCGCTCGTGACTACTGGTGGTCCATCGAAAAATCCGCTAGTGCTCATGGCTCCACCCATGGCTTGGGCTACATTCTCGTAGGCTTTAAATTTTGCGTACGGACCCGCGGTACCGAAACCTTTAATGGAAGCCATGACGATGCGTGGATTGATCTCGTGGACTTTATCCCAACTAAAGCCCAGCCGATCTAGTACCCCAGGCCCAAAATTTTCCATCAGTACATCGCAAGTCTCCACAAGTTTGGTAAAAACTTTTTTACCTTCAGAATTTTTGAGGTTTACCGTGATGGAGCGCTTGTTGCAGTTCAGCATAGTGAAGTACAAGCTGTCAGCATCGGGAATGTCCCGAAGTTGCTTACGAGTTGCATCACCGGCTGGTGATTCGAGTTTAATTACATCAGCGCCCAAAAAACCCATCAATTGGCTAGACGTAGGTCCAGCCTGTACATGAGTCATGTCGAGGATACGAATGCCAGAAAGTGCTTTATCCATTAATTTGATTTCCTAATTATTTATACATCTACAGTAATTATTTCAAATAATAGATGTATTCGTAATACGAGATAGTTCTTTCTTTAAAATGTCAGTACCAGCTTACCAAAGTGAGTGCTTGCTTCCATGGCGCGGTGTGCTTCAGCCACTTCTTCTATTGGATACGTATGGTGTATCAGTGGCACAATCCGTCGTTTAGATAAATGTGGTAACACAATCTGATTGAACTTGGCAATGATCATTCCCTTCTCTTCTATTGAACGTGAACGCAACACTGAGCCTATGATCTGCTGTCGCTTGACCATGAGCAACGCTAGATTTATTTCAGCCTTAGCGCCCCCCATTACACCAATGCTTAGCAAGCGCCCTCCCACCGCAAGTGACTTCATATTTCCGCTAAGGTAGGCACCACCAATGTGATCTAAGATCACATCAGCACCTCCATTATTGGTGAAGCTGCGAACTACTTTAGAAAAATCTTCAGTCGTATAATCAATAACTAAGTTAGCACCTAAATCCTTTACTCGACTCACTTTGCTAGGCGATGCGGTGACAATAACGATAGCTTGAGGCACTAGGGTTTTACACAATTGAATTCCGGCAGTATTAACTCCGCCACCGCCACCATGTAAAAGCACACACTCTCTACTATTAATTTTTCCAAGCAAAAACAAATTCAGATAGGCCGTGAGATATGACTCGCATATACAAGCAGCTTCTCTAAAATTCATGGAATTTGGGATACGTATAAGATGATTTTCATAGGCACATACGAATTCTCCATAACCACCCCCACCAACTAGAGCCATAACACGCTCCCCTACATCGAACTTTTGGACAGCGGGCCCAATCGCTTCGATAATTCCGGCCACTTCTAGACCAAGAATTTTTGATTCGCCTTTTAATGGTGGGTAGTTGCCCTGACGCTGGATTATATCTGGACGATTCACGGATGTAGCTGCCGTTTTAATAAGCACTTGGCCTTTACCAGGAGTCGGTTTCTCAACTTCTCCTATTTTTAAGCCCTCGACTCCGCCGAAACCATCCATGAGTACTGCCTTCATTTTTGTCTCTCAATCACGATTTACACAAATCCTACAAACAGATTACCCATATTCGCTAGAATAGCGTGAATTACGAGTTTCAATATCATTACTATACCTGTTTGGGTGCCTCACGCCTTGTGACTATCAGGGACTGGCTTTACTTAAACCAAAAGAAAAATACAATGACAGAGACTACAATAGATAATAATTTCTATTGACATCACGGAATAGCAATCATGGCAGAAACAAAATCACAGATGCTGGCACTTGGGACAGAACAGCCGACTTTCACACTACCGGATGCCGACGGCAATTTGTTCTCATCTGACGCCGGCGAACTCGCACATGCTTATTTAGTCATGTTTATTTGTAATCACTGCCCTTACGTAAGGCATGTGGCAGCAGAACTAGCACGGATAGGAATTGATTATCTTCCGCGAAACGTGGTCATTTATGCAATCAATAGCAATGACTATGAAAAACATCCCGCAGATGCGCCGGAAAAAATGAAGGAAGAAGCCGCTCACTGGGGATTTAACTTTCCCTATCTCGTTGACAAAGATCAAACTGTTGCAAAAGCTTACCAGGCAGCATGCACACCAGACATATATCTCTTCGACAGTAATAGAAAACTTGTCTACCGTGGTCAATTAGACGATAGCCGCCCTTTAAATGATAGTCCACCTAGCGGACGTGATGTACGTGCCGCAATAGATTCCATTCTAAACGGCACTAACGTTTCGGAAAGTCAAACGCCGAGCATCGGTTGCAACATCAAGTGGAAACCAGGTAACGAGCCAAGGTAAATTGAATCATCGTTTATATTATGGAGAGATTAATTGTTTATTCGAAAAACTGCCGATATCCGATCATCTGAAATCACCAGCAAAGAGAATTACCTCCATCGGCGAAAGTTCATTAAAAACAGTGCCAAAATAGGAAGTTCGTTGTTGGCAGTGCCAGCTTTTGGCGCTTTGATTCCCGCTGAACGACGTGCAAAGCTGCTAGATGTTCAAACAAGCAATTTTAGCACTGATGAAAACATAACCAGCTTTGAAGATATCACCACTTATAACAATTACTACGAATTTGGTACGAAAAAAGATGATCCATACCAAAACGCCCAAGAATTTGAGCCTCATCCTTGGACGATAGAAGTGACAGGCCACGCAGAAAAAATCGGTACATTTCATCTAGAAGACTTTGTAAAACCCTATGCACTGCAAGAACGAATCTATCGCATGCGTTGTGTTGAGGCTTGGTCGATGGTCATTCCATGGGTAGGAATTCCGCTCGCCGATGTGATTAAACATTTTAAACCAACATCAAATGCAAAATTTGTGCGCTTTGAAACACTTAAAGACGAACGAAGAATGCCAGGTCAACGATCTCGAGTTTTACAATGGCCATACCGTGAGGGTCTAACCATTGCCGAAGCGATCAATCCATTGACCATTCTCGCCGTTGGCCTGTACGGCGAAGTTTTGCCTAACCAAAACGGCGCACCGATTCGATTGGTTGTCCCATGGAAATATGGCTTTAAGGGTATAAAGGGAATAGTCAAGATTAGCTTCGTCGAAAAACAACCTAGCACGAGCTGGGAATTAGCAACCCCTAATGAGTATGGTTTTTATGCAAACGTGAATCCGAAAGTTAATCACCCACGCTGGAGTCAGGCTCGTGAACGGCGTATCGGTTCTGGTTCTTTTGCACCAAAACAGCCAACACTTATGTTCAATGGCTACGGCGAGCATGTAGCGCACCTTTATAAGGGAATAAACCTTCGCCGAAATTTCTGAAACCCCAGAGTACGGTCCCATTTCCCTTTGAATACGATTAACCAAATTCGCTTCATCTGGAAACCACTAGCATTTATGTTCTGCCTTATCCCGGCGATATTGGTTTTCACCGATGCTTTTGAAATAACAGGACGACTGGGTGCCAATCCCATAGAGGAAATCCAGGATCGATTTGGCTATTGGGGTCTGAGATTCGTTTTAATTACACTTTCTGTGACACCGCTCCAACATATCACCGGTAGAAATTGGATCCTACGTTTTCGTCGCATGCTCGGATTATTCGCATTTTTTTATATTCTGATGCATTTTCTAACCTGGTTGATACTCGATCAAAGTCTGTTAATTGTTGCAATTAAGGAAGACATTTTCGAAAGACCCTTTATCACAATCGGTTTTACTGCTTTTCTCATTCTCATCGTAATGGCATCGACATCAACGAATGCCATGCGGAGACGTCTTAACAAACACTGGCAGACAATTCACTATGGCGTGTATGTTGTCGGAATTCTGGGTGTCTGGCACTATTGGTGGCAAGTGAAGCTAGATATTATTGATCCTTTTATCTACGCGGTCATTCTCACAGTGTTACTAGGCTACCGTATTTGGTGCCGATATTGGCGGTCCCGGTAAATATGAATAACATAGTTATCGATGCTTCCAAACTAAGTATTATTGTTATGTTGTTCGCAATCTTGACGGGATGCGTCATTCAAGATGATGCGCTCATAGAATATCGGAGCACGAAATGCAGCATACATGAGTTGCTCGTTTGCCATGGTAAAATAGCAACGAAAATTGAAGATGTGAGTCGGATGGACTTTACATTTTGTATTTGTGAATCTAATAACTTCATAAACCAATTCTAAGGCACAACAAACCTGCAGCTTCTTGCGAATCAATCAACCCATAACTACCAATCTGTGCGGGCATCCGATTGCAACAACAATCTAATGAGTGTTTCCTAGGATATTCTTAGCATCAAGCTCATCCACAATCGGATTTTTTGCTTAGATTGGCGAAAATTTGGCTTCTAATACAACTATTGATATGGAGATTCATCAATTTCAAGTAGTAATGAGGCCAACACCTTTATACAATGATAAAGTGATTACTGAAGAATTGCTCCCACCATGTTGATTTAAAGAGAAGAAAGAAACACATGGATAGAATAATATTAACAATAGCCCGCCTCGGCACCGCCTGGCTTGCAGCACTTTTAATGTGCACGGTAGCTCATGCACAGACATCAGCACAGCTCGAGCAACTCAATAAACTGTCTCCAGAACAGCGCGCAGCAGTTATCTCAAAGCTACAAGAATCGGATGTCGTTGCACCTCAATCGGTACCTCAAGAACAAAGGGTGATGAATCCCCGACGCGGTGCACAGCCTCTCAACAATACCTCACTTCTATCCATAGATGCCGCAACTCAGAACGAAGAAGAAACTGAAGAACTGATTTATCCCGTAATGCAAGAAGCGCAGGACAACTATGTGATAGAGCCTGGTGACACAATCAAGCTACAGCTCTTCGGCAGTGAAAATGCTTCTTACAATCTTGTTGTTACACGTGAGGGCATACTAGATTTACCAGAACTTGGACCAATCGCGGTATCCGGACTCCAATTCAACGAATTCAAAGAGATGCTGCAGCAACGTTTTAATGAACATGGAAAATTTCAGGAAAAAATAATCGAACCGTTGATACAACGAAGCGCTATCCAAGTGCAAGAGATATTGCCAGAAGGCCCAGAAGGCCCAGAAGGCCTTGCAATACTGAGTGACGTTAGGGTCAGCATCACCATGAGTAAGAAATCAGAGCTCAAGCCTTTCGGCTACGATCTTTTCACCGGTGAACCCACTACTTTTGCAGCGACTGATATTCCGGTGCCAGTCGACTATGTGATAGGACCTGGCGACACGATCGAATTGCAGCTCTTTGGTAGTGAAAATGCTTTCTACAGTCTTGTCGTTACACGTGAAGGCATATTGAATCTTCCAGAACTTGGACCAATTTCCGTCTCCGGACTTCAATTTGGTGAACTCAAGGAAACGCTACAGCAACGCGTCAGCGAACAGATGATTGGTGTTAGAGCCAGCATCACCATGGGTCGATTACGTTCAATTCGAATTTTTATTCTGGGCGATGCCTACCGTCCAGGGACTTATACCATTAGCTCACTGTCCACAATGACCAATGCATTATTAGTCAGTGGTGGTATCAGCCCTATTGGTTCACTGCGTAATGTACAACTCAAAAGACACGGCAAACTAATACAGACACTGGACCTATATGACCTGCTACTGCGTGGTGATACTAGTGAAGACACATGGTTACAGCCCGGTGACGTTATTTTCATCCCACCCGTCGGTCGTGTAGTAGGTATTGATGGCAAGGTCCGTCGACCAGCAATATACGAATTAAAAGCTGAGCATACCGTTAATGACGCCCTTGAATTGGCAGGTGGGCTCTTACCTACAGCATATCCTCAAATCTCGCAGATTGCGCGTATCAATGACAAGCATGAGCGTACAGTCATCGATGTTGATTTAACTACTTCAGAAGGCCTTGGTTCGAAACTCAGTGCTGATGACACAATCCACATTTATTCGATTCTGGAAAAAAGAGAAGACATCGTTCTCTTATCTGGACACGTTCATCGTAGCCGTTCATTTCAATGGCATGCGGGTATGCGGTTAACTGATTTGATTACGTCACAGCAGGCACTGCTACCAAAAGCGGATCTCAATTATGTTCTCATACGCCGAGAAATACCGCCAAATAGGCATATCGAAGTAATTTCCACGGATCTTGGTATAGCATTGGCCGAGCCAGAATCGAATGCGGATATTCTGCTCGAGCCTAAAGATAGAGTGATCGTCTTCTCGCAGAATCAGGACCGTGTTTCTGCAATGTCTTCCTTGGTTAACGAACTTCGGCAACAGGGATCTTTTTACGAACCCGACAAAGTGGTCGGCATCTATGGCCATATACGTTTTCCAGGAGAGTATCCACTGAACCGCGGGATGCGGGCCAGAGATCTGTTTCGGGTGGCTGGTCTGTTACTACCGGATGCCAATTTAGAATACGGAATTCTGGTGCGTGAAAAAAATTATGGCGGTGATATCGAAGTCTTGCAGCTTAACCCAACCGATTTATTGCAGACTGTTGGTACCAAAAATATAGAACTCAATTCCAGAGATCAATTATGGTTTTTCCGTAAAGGCGAAGATAAAGATATAAGCATCAATGGTGTACTGCAACGATTATTGGATCAGGCCACTAACAATCAAGAAGCAAATCTTGTATCAATCGACGGTTCCATTAAAGACCCCGGACAGTATCCTTTAACTCGTGATATGAATATCAGAGACTTAATCCTTGCAGCAGGTGGATTAGAAGAATCGGCTTATATAGATGAAGCAGAATTGACACGATATACACTCTTAAGCAATGGGCTTCGTAACACGTTACTGATCAATCTTGACCTAAACAGCATAATTGCTGGTGATTCTCAAGATAATCTGAAGCTTCAACCATACGATACTCTTACCATCAAGCAGGTTCCGATGTGGCGAACACAAGGAGTCGTTGACATCGAGGGCGAAGTTCGCTTTCCTGGAAGATATACTATTCAATTAGGTGAACGCTTAAGTTCTTTAGTGCAACGTGCTGGCGGCCTGAACGATTTAGCGTTTCCTAGAGGGGCTGTCTTTCTACGTGAAGAACTACGCATACGCGAACAACAGCAATTGGAAGAAATGGCGGAGCGCCTCGAAAGTGAGGCTGCTATGGTAGAGTTAAGCGGTCAAGAAGAAAGTCAGTCCACAGTAGCAAGAGAGGAACTCCTCAACCAAATCGATGAAACTGTTGCTACTGGGCGACTGGCTATTAACCTACCACTAATCCTTAATGGTACAACAGCGGATAATGCGATAGATATCTTACTGGAAGATGGAGATCGTTTGTTGATTCCGCAGCAGTCACAAACTGTAACTATCATTGGCGAAGTACAATATCCAACTTCACATGTTTTTCAATCAAATGTTTCCCGTAATCAATACATTCAATTAAGTGGAGGCCTCACCCAGAATGCCGATAGGAAACGGATCTACGTCGTACGCGCAGACGGCAATGTGGAAGTAAGAACTAATATGTTCAGGAAAGGAGCCATCAAAGGAATGTATCCAGGTGACACCATCGTCATTCCATTAAAAACCGATCGTATGAATCAGCTAACACTCTGGACTAATGTTACAACAATGATTTACAACATCGGTGTTGCTACAGCGGCTGTAGCTTCGTTTTAGATAGGGTTTTTACTGGTGATTCCTAGCAAACCTATCTCTATAACCCATGAAGACGAGATCGACTTTATGTCGATCTTGAAGGTATTACTGAATTACAAGTATGTAATAGTAGCTACTTCAATTCTTTGCGGACTCATAGCCGTCTTATACGCACTCACAGCAACGCAGATTTTCCGAGGAGAAACAGTTGTCAGTGAAGTCAGTGAAGGTGGTGCACAAGTAGGAGGAGCAGCGGCACTTGCTAATCAACTGGGATTCGGTCTGGGAGGTGCAAATGCAGCACAAGGCAGTACAGCACCTCCGGCCCGAGCTATTCTGCAGTCCCGAAATCTAGCCGAGGAGTTCATTAAACGTCACAATTTACAGTCAGAGGTATTTGGCACCAGCGTTATCGCAATCAATCAATCCCCATGGTTTGCTGTCAAGAAATTTCGGGCAGACATACTCTCTATTAATGAAGACATACGTAGCGGCTTAACAACTGTCCGCATAGACTGGACTGATCCCATGACCGCCGCACGTTGGGCGAATGATTTTGTTGCACTTGCCAATGAACTTATCCGAAGCCGTGCTTTGGAAGATGCGAAACGGAATATTGCATACCTCAATGAACAAATTCAGCAGACCAACATCGTAGAGCTCCAAAAAATCATGTACAACCTTATAGAAAATGAAACTCAGGTAGTAATGATGGCTAATGCGCGTGCCGAGTATGCTTTCGCAGTGGTAGATCCTGCAGTTCCGCCAGAGCAACGCCACAGCCCATGGCGAACATTCATTGTTTTGCTTGGTGGCACACTTGGTTTTTTCATTGGCATAATTGCCTCTTTCCTACACAATATGATACGGAATCGTAATAGTATTACCTCGGAAAGATTGTAGTAACTCATCTATATGACACATTCTGGTACGCTATTCTTACTACAACCAAAATAAGCAGCACCCCGATATCAACCGCTTTATGCGGTGATACCATTTGTACATGAGTTCTTCCAATAGGGGCCGCTTAATCTACATCCTCGTAGATCATTTTAATGTCGTCATCTTGTCCGGTCATTTGCCACCGACCAAGTGCAATGGGAATGTTACCAATAGAGTTAAGTTCGTCAAAAAAAGCTTTAAGTGAAAATTTTTCACCTTGCTCTTCACGTACTTTCCCATATTCCGCTAAAGTACGTTCGAGTAGATATTTTCCAGTGATATAGCTTGTGCCATAACCTGGTTGGCGTAAGTATAAGTGTTGCTCAAACAACAATAATTTTTCCTCAGTTTTCATCCAACCGCGAGGAGTATAATCCATGTGTATTTGTCCAGCTTCCTTCATAGTAAGTTCGTTCGCGTGTGCATATAGTGACCCAAGACCACGTGCAGCTCGTTGGGCCATTAGGATCCACACAATTTCACGGACGCGTGGATTGTCGTCATAAAGTCCAGCATGCATAAACATTTCTTCGACTGCTGTTGCAGTACCTTCGCTACGACTATCATAAATATTATAAAGAAGTGCATTGCGACGAATTGGATTAGGATTTGGTTCGTGATCCATGCGTGCTAATTCAAACCAATGGTAAAAATGGCTATAGAGAGGTATTGGATTAAAATGGGCACTAATTTCAAAGAAATTACGGACTTTAGCAGGGACAAATTCTCCTAGATGCTCGCGCAGTGCCGGTTCAAAATAGTCGGCGACTGTAACAATATCTTGTTCACGAAGAAAAGAGATAAAACGATCCGCGGATTTATCAGTAAGTAAATCGAATGCTTCTGGCGAGTCCGCTGCATGAAGAGAAGGTAAGTTACGGTTGCGATGTTCTTCTAATTTTAGAGATGACCAAGCCCTATCTAATTCTCGTTTTAATAATCTGACTTCATCCTCCCAAGTCAACGGAACCAAATGTACATTTTGCTGATACCAAGTGTAATTGTCCCGCCCAATACCAGAAGGTCCAGTTTTTGAAGGTGCTTCACGCTCAAGCCAATTTATGAATTCGGAAGTGGACACCAATGCTGCACTGATTGCATCATTGAGGCTATCACCTACACTATTGCCGAGTTGATTTTGAAGGGTATTTAGTAGGTTATATTGCTTTCTAATATCGCGAATACCAGCAATCCATAATTCTCGTGCATTCCCCGTAAGATTTTCTCGCGCTTGCAACAAAAGAGGCGGAATGATAGCTAAATCATTTGTCAGTCGGTTCTCTTCATCCATGCTTAGTGGAAATTTAGGGGAAATCGTACAAGGTCGGCCCTGGCAAAAGCTATATGTCCAAAGTTCGGTCACTGCATGGTGAGTTGGTCCTTCGTGCGCAGGAACATCACTTTTATATGCCCAAATTGAATCATAATAGGCCGGATCTCGTGCCCATGGCTTCAGAATACGGTGGTTAAAGTCGAAGCCATTCATTTCTGCTCGAACAATGTGCCAATCTACTTTTTCGGATATGCTCCAGTTGCTAGTATCCAAGGCTTCTAAACGGTTTCTATAATTTAAGAAATCCTTATACCGCGCTGCAAAGGTTGCGGCAGTATAATCTGGAGCACCATTTCGCATTGGTGGGCGCTCGAATATTCGCCATTCGCTAAAAAGGGCTACCAATTCATCATGATTACTGGCAAATGTAGATGTTGCCCCAAAGAAAGAAATCAGCAACGATAATGCTATTAAAAATTTCGAACCAGTAAACTTCAAGTGTGCTTTAGAATTGTTAAATTTCATGTCTCTTATCCTTTTAATATTCAAGGTATTGACTAAAGTTAATCAGATTACCTTCACTATCAACAGCAAGAATTTGTTTATATCCTGGTTGCGAGTCGATTCCCGCAACATCATTGATTCCTTCAATCAATGGAAATGTTGCTCCCTTACTTTGCAGATATGCATAGACTTCTTCCGTCGAACGAATACTCAAATCGGCATAGCCATTACCTCGATGAGGAATAGCACTATACGACTTCACGTCAGGATAATCACCAACCAAGCCGAATACACTTGTTGTTGACCAAAAACCAAACCAATTGTCATCGCGGTAGGGTTCCGATTCGAAGGCAATCTTGTAAAAGCGTCCGGCTACTCCTAGGTTGGTCACAGGATAAGCCGTATAGTCCATACCTCTAACAGGGACATCTCTCACATCTCTAACATATGCTAGAAATGACTGTTCGAGTTTCAGTGTATCATCTATGGTCACCCAGATTTGGGTAATAAACGATGTAAAACTGCCCTTACGATCGTTCCTCATATCAAGTGTAGCCTCTAATGTCACAAAATAACGGTCTCCAACATTTTGTACTCGGACATTTTTTATAACCATATCACCGTCCAGACCATCGGCACCTCGATTGAACATTTGCCACCGCGATTGTAAAGCTTGTTCGATTTGTTCCGTCCCAATCGCAACATTTAATGCATCGTCCACCCAGACACTACTATCAGTGAGTCCATGAATTAGACTTTCCTGATCAGTCGCCATCCATGCCATCATCGTTAAAAATAGATTTGGGCCTATGGGACTATTAGCCCCTGCACCGCTACCAAAAGAAACCGTCGGTCTTACCGCTTGGAGTAATTCCTTAGCTTGCAGCTCACGCCAAACAACGATGTTTTCTGAGGGATCCTCTGTCACCATACATTGGCCTTTCTCACAAGGTTTCATATCCACATGAGATGCATCGGTTCCCGATAGAGTCCTCATTATATTTACGAGGGAATCAACATTGATTACCCCATAGCCATTTGCGTAACCATCTATAATTGTTATGCGTTCATCAATCGGTTCAGCTTCAAGCTCAAAATAAGAATCTCCCATTTCGAAAGATGCACGAGTTGTAGTAACCACCGCAGGGACACCTAAAAGCGGAGTGTAAAAATCGATGGCTCTTTTGAGATCTTTGACTGGATAAACAAAATCGAAGCTAAACGGTGCTCGCCGGTTTGGTACATTATCTGCCAGCGGCGGTGCGGTGGGAGCATCAAGCTTGAAACTTTCTGCGTGTCCAATAAGTTTCCACTGGTCCCCCAGCTTTCGAAATACCTGCAAGATCGTCGTTAGATCCGCATATTCCCAACGTGCACCACCGTGAATGGCAATGCGGTAAAGTGCCGATGCAAAATCACCGTGAGCACGGATTCGCACATCGTGAATCTTAAACTGCATCGACGATTTAAAACCTTTTGGGCGTTCGCCCCGTGACTCTTGAGAAATCTGCGAGGTAACATCCGTAATTCCATAGGCTACATTACCCTGCCTAAATCGCGTTACATTTTCGTCGAGAAGTTGCCCCAGTTCGCTATCGTTTTGGTCAAGCCAATGTCGATGATAGCTTTCGATAAAGCTAGCTAGCTCCGCCGTTTCTTTTGTTGAACTGTAACTTCCATCAATCTCTGCGTGATCAAATATCAGTTTTCCCCAGCGGGATTGGTCTGTGACATACATTGATTCCATTTGCACCGGAAGGGGATTGGCAGTGGCGCTATCTGATAAGCTGCTGCTAGATTCCGGATATTTATTTAATTCTATAGAATTTTCTGCAGGCGGCACGCAAGCAACAAAAAACAATATAATAAATACTAATGTACAAATATTTTTGATGTTAAGTCTCATAAGTTGTCGTACCACTAAGGACGGTCCAAATAACTTTTATATTAATAATATTAGTTAGGATCGACGTCATGCGGATCTTCTCAAATATCACAAAATCAACTCATTTCTTATGGCGCTATAACAACAGCTTTTACACCCTACAACCCAGAGCCATCCTCCGAATAAATTACCCAGATCTTTGAATAACCATCGGTATCCCAAGTGCCCATCCATTCTTTGGGAATCGTGACGGCTTCGCCGGCATTGATATCCGTAACTGTCCCGTCCTTTGAAGTCAACGTAATGCGACCCTCGATAATAAAAAAGAATTCATCGACACCGTAAGGTTCATTAACCTCAAAGCGAATTTTGCCGGATCGATACATTCCCGAAGCAAACTTCTTATCACTACTCAGTAAGGTTGTGACATCGAGTGTTGTGTTGCCGTTGCTCATCGTTTCGGCCATGTCAGGACGCTCGTAAATTTTCCCCGTAATATCCTCTCTACTAATCTTTACCGGGTGCGGGTGTGATATCGCATCAGTTTCATGCATATCAGCTAGAGTTATTGTTCCAATGGCAATTGTTATCATTGCAATAACCATTAACAAATACTTTCTCATTCCATTTCTCCTTCATCATTCATTTTCAGAATTTTCTAAAAGTAAGCTAGCGTCAGGTAGCCCAAAGTACTTAGGCTGGCGGCAATCAGTGCGTAGGGAATCTGCGTAATCGCATGTTGAAATGCTGTACAACCGCTAGCCTGCGCAGTCAGCACAGTCGCGTCAGAATAAAAGCAGGCATGACTACCAAACGTACTGGCCGACAATGTGGCGCCAATTACTAGCGTCATATCAGCATTTAGATTATTAGCCAGCGCGGTCACAATAGGCAGAACAATAACGAACACACCCCAGTTTGATCCTGTAGTGAAAGAGATTAGCGACATTGTGACAAAAATAATTGCAGGCAGAAGTTCTGCCGTCATCAGGGGTTGAGTCGTTCCGATAACATACGGTGCAAGACCCAGTACATCGTTAACATCCTTCAATATAAAGGCAGCGACCAACACACCAAGAGGTTCGATCATGGTTTTGAACCCATCTATCACCGTATTGAACGTATCATGCATGTCGAGTGTTTTTATGAGGATAATGAACGCAACGGTAGCGCCAAGGCTTACATAAATACCTTTAAGAAAATCAAAATCAAAATAAAGCGTGAAAACGATAAGCGATAACATTGGTATCACAAACAGCGATATCCTCGGCGTCACACCTTCTTTAGCAACAATAGACTGATTTGCCTGTTCGACATGTTTCGCATCCAACGGGACACATATCCCAGTTTCTTTGGCCCGTAATTCTGCTTTTTTCATCGCACCGAATAACGGTATTTTCCCCCAGATGACCAGTGGCACAAGTAATACTGAGATCCATGGGTAGAACATATACGGGATTGCAGCGATGTATGTTTTGACACCCTCGCCATCAGCAGCAATACCATTTGATTCCAACAACGTAGCGAAGAAAACAATCCAAGTCGAAAGTGGAATAATTACGCTAATTGGCGCCGCCGTTGAGTCAACGACGTAGGACAACATTTCCCTGGATATTTTGTATTTATCCGTAAGACTTCGCATCGCCGAGCCTACAGCAAGCGAGTTTAGGTAGTCGTCAACAAACATGACTAGACCTAAACCCCAGGTAACAAACAGCGAGCCTTGTCGCGTTTTGACAAGATGCGTCATTCTCGCTGTAAAAGCACCAGTAGCTCCAGTCCTAATCAGGAGAGCAATCAAGCTGCCCATAAATCCGCAGACCAGAATCACCCATACCACTGTCTCATCCATCATGACGCGCAACGACGTATCAGCGAAGCCTGATATAAAACCACTGCCATGGGCCATACCTAGACCGATCAACGAACCAACAACTAAAGATTCGATCGGGCGATGGGTGATAATCGCCAAAATAAATACCAAAAGCGTTGGTATTAGTACGTATGCACCAAGGTCTTCCATACTACTTTTGCCCTGTTTGCGATAGTAGCCGTTGTTCTAGCTTATCTATTCATTGATGGCATGATCGGTACTATAGATTGAGCAGTCCACTTTTTCTGCGACTCCAAATGGCCAGATAAGCGACAAGTACTACAACCGTCGCGGACATCATTTAATCTCTAGTTTCCTGGGGAAAAATCGCCGATCGGCGAACCCGGCGGCGGAACAACTGGTACCAATGATTCTAGACTGGTGGGGTCATCAAACATGCGTTTGATTTGATGCCTGGCAAGACGATAGTGGGCACGCCATTCCCTATCGCTTTCACGAGCAATTCGTATAGCCAACCAGTTGTCAAGCTCTTGTACCGCGTCTAAAGCAATCGCCCTCACTTGCGCATCTGCCTCCTGATTTGTACTAAGCAACATCAGTCGTTCCAGTACAAGAATATTCGTTGTCCTCCTAATTTCGCCATACGAATAAGATGAATCAATGGCGTACCATGTAGCGCGTAAGAGATCATCCGTTAACTCGCCAAATCCCGGTAATTCCACGTTGCGGGATTTTGCAGAAATCATTCGTGCAGCACGCGTAGGTTCTAGGAGTACTTCAAGTGTCAGCACAACGGCACTTTCTATTGCACCAAATGGATCGAAAACGGTACCCGTATCAGTCGGAAACATCTCACGCGTCTTAGCAAATCCCGGTGGCCGAGGTGGAATCGAGTTAATTAGAGTATCCGGCAATCTCAACTCTAGTGGACTTATTGTACGCAACAGAATTTCGATGGCTTCTCGCTGTTTATCGGCTTCAACAAACCGTATTTCCTCCTGATTATCACCACGCAAAACATACCGGAAGTACTGTCCTCCGATGAATTTACCAACCGCCTGAATCTGAAAGCGATGCAACAGGTAAAGGGGTACTAATACTTCTTCGATCGTTGCTGTCGGTCGACCAACGCGAATATTGCGTTCCGAGAAGCGGTGGAGAGCAAAGTTTCGGACTTTTAAAAGGTGTTCAAGCTCTTCGATGGCATCTGCTCCATTGTCCCAGAGGTTTCCATCAGGGTGTACGGTACCGACCGCACGGGAATCCGAGTCGGCAACGTACTTCAATCCCGATGCAATTGTTTCCGCCAAGATCTTGTCACGTTCCAGATTGATATCCACACCATCTGAAAAATCTTGGTAACCGTAAATCACCATGCGTTTGTCCCATTCTCCGATACCTATGTCGTAGGCATCCGATAAATCAAGACTTCCATCGTTAGCGAACTTGATCAACGGAAACGGATAATCCATCACAGAAGCACGATCCTGTGTGCTAGCAGCCATATTGTGTTCGAAGCCAAGCGTGTGACCAACTTCGTGTGCAGATAACTGCCGTATCCGTGCAAGCGCCATTTCGAGCATCGCATCAGGTACGGTTTCCTTATCATAGGGTGCAAGTAGACCCTCCGCTATCAAATAGTCTTGTCGCACACGTAAAGATCCAAGCGTTACGTGACCCTTTATGATTTCGCCAGTACGCGGATCGAGTACCGATCCACCATAGGACCAACCTCGTGTTGAGCGGTGTACCCATTGAATAACGTTGTAGCGCACGTCCATTGGATCGGCATCTTCTGGCATAAGTTCGACACGGAATGCATCTTGGTAGCCCGCAGCTTCGAAAGCTTCGTTCCACCAATACGCTCCTTCCATCAATGCCGATCGAATTGGTTCAGGTGCCCCTCTATCTACATAGTAGACAATGGGTTCCACTGCCTCACTGACTTGTGCTGTTGGATCTTTTTTTTCTAGGTGATGGCGTCGACCGAAAGCAACCGAAAGCGTATTACCGATCGGTGTTGCATAATCGAAGAAACCTTCATTTTCGTAGCTAAGTCCACCGAAGCCCGCACGCGGATCGTATCGCAGAGGCTCATATTTATGATCCGGTAAACGAATCAATGAATGATGCAAATGCACAGTAACTGTCGCGGGATCTTCAACTATTGTCTGTAATATCTCGCCCATCGGCTGCCCCGTATATGTGACGATAGCTTCGATTTCCGAGTTATCTGAAAACGCTTTTGTTCTCTGTAGGTATATTGCGGAACGGGAAGCATCGACTATATATTTGCCTTCCCCGGCTGCTTTCAATCGAGCTGATATGCCGTGTGCATCTCGAATGAAAAAATCGCTTGCATCAATGATCGTCGCCCCATCAACATTACCCAGAGATTCAAATCCCCAGATTACTGAGCGTGCAAAAGATTCTTCGACAGCACGCTTTTCGTCCAGGCTGTCGCTCGACGCCCTAAATCTAAGATTTTTCTCAATGAGCAACACTTTTGGCCCTGATTTATGGAACTCTACAACTTTGGTTGAACCAAGCTGACCTCGATCCAAACCAATATCATTAGAACCGACACCTCGTGCAAGAGACGATTGGTAAAGGAATGGTTTTTCGAATTCTTCGATCTTTAGCAGTAACCGTCCCAGGGATTCGTCCCAGTACATATCGAAGAAACCTTCGAGCTCTTCGTAGCTTCGTATATCCTTTGATATGCTCGTATCTGGACCTTCACAAGCAATCACCGCCAGAGCGGCTAACAAGATTACACGGCGCATTATGTGTTCCTCTTTTTAATTATATAAATGGTGATTAGACCTTATTTTTTGTACCGCTTCATAATTTTGTGTGGGATGGCCATAAGTTCTGCATGTATCTGACAGCATTGCGATGCAACCTCTTAACTACCTCCCTACCCTTGGGGTGTAAAGCTCCGCCTCCTCTTCACTAATCTGCTCCACTTGCAAATGCCAATTTGCAAGACCTGCACTAACTCTAAAGCGGAAGGATCCACTTTCTTTGAAGAGTTTTACGCCGTTCCCCGTCCTTTTCAAGCGTAGGACTACACCCTTATTCATTCGCGTTTTACCATCGAGCAACATCACTTCAAAGCCAATCGAACGATTGTAGTTGCCTGTTACTCGCCAGTTTAATATCCATGGCCCCTGTACTTTGAACGCTGTCGTTGTCGTGTTACTGTTTCCATGGAAATAAGCAACCACTTCCTGGCCGCTTGCTATCCCCGTAATACAGTAACAACCCAAGAAAATAATTAATCGGTAAGGGGCTATTTTCATTATCAAAACTCCATTACTAATATAAAGATAAAATTAACTGTTCCCAATTGGGAACGATACCAAGTCGACGTATGAACTTATTCAAATCGGTGCGATCGCATCAAATTAAGTATCTTGGACATTGCTTAGGTACTATTATCGAACTCTAAAGATACTTATCATCTCCCTACCCACACAATATTCCAAACTCATGCAATACATAATTGCACCTCAGTGCATCAACATCATTGGTCACCAAATAAATTTAGCAATTTCAAAATGAAATTACTCAATAAACAATCTTTGGTGCTGTTATGTCTTTCCTATCACATACTGGCAACCATCGCACAAGCAAATGTACCAGATGATAGTAAGCAACCGCCTGATCTCACTACCGAAGTGGAGTTCACTGTGCAGTCTGGTGATCCTATTCGAGTTCAGCATTTTGATCATCAGCAAGCTAATATCAAAATTGATGGATATCTCAAGGAGCCTGCGTGGAAAAATTTGCAAACCTTTGACCGGATGAAGGTGTCCAGGCCGGATACATTAGCTACCCCACCATATAAATCGGAGTTCAGAATTTTCTATACAGAAAAAGGAATATACGCATCGTATGATCTCGAACAACCACAAGACACAATTGTTAAGCGCTTTGCAGTGCGAGATGAAAAAGACCTCAACCGAGACACGGTGAGCTTTGCGTTGGATACATCCGGAAACGGCCGATACGGATATTGGATATCTATTTCAATAGGTGACGTGCAGAGAGATGGAACAGTTCTTCCCGAACGAGAATTTAGTAGCAAATGGGACGGCGCTTGGTACGGTGCAACACAATTAACAGATCGAGGTTGGTCAGCCGAATTCTTCCTACCATGGTCTCAGGTAGCTATGCCCAAGCAACAGGGTATTCGCCGCATTGGTCTATACACCATACGACTAGTTGCTCATTTGGACGAGGGCTGGAGTTGGCCAGCCCTACCGGAATCACAACCCTTGTTTTTGAGTAACCTACAACCTTTGGAAATTACGGGCATCGATCCAAAGAAACAATGGAGTTTTTTTCCATTCACTTCGTCGACCTACGATCGAATCGACAATGATGTTCAATACAAAGCTGGCTTCGACGTATTCTGGCGCCCATCTAGTAATCTCCAATTGACCGCAACCACTAATCCTGATTTTGGATCAGTGGAAATGGACGACGTAATCGTGAATTTAACCGCAAACGAGACTTTTTTTCCTGAAAAGCGACTGTTCTTTCAAGAAGGCCAAGATATCTTCAACACAACTTCACGGTCAGAAGCTCACCACGGACAAAAAATGACGGTCGTCAACACTCGACGCATAGGCGCCAGACCACGACCTCCTACTTTACCTTCAGATGTTTCTCTGAGTACACGCGAAGAAATTCAACCTTCCGATTTGCTCGGTGCGATTAAAATGACCGGGCAACTTGGTACATTTCGTTACGGCATACTGGCAGCAATAGAGGATGAAAGTAAATTTGTTGCGGAAGATCGCCTTTTCTTCCAGGATGGCAGAGATTTCGGAGCACTTCGTGTCCTGTATGAGGACAAACACAGAGCTGCCTATCGGGGATTGGGGTTTATCTCAACAATCGTCGCTCATCCCGAAACAGATGCAACCGTACACGGTATCGATTTCCATCGTCTCAGTACCAATGGGATTTGGAACATTGAGGGTCAATTTCTGTACTCAGATCTAGACAAGACAGATAGCGGTATTGGCGGCTTCACCGACATTGAATACAGGCCTCGCCAGGGTGTAAAGCATACATTTAAGCTAACCACATTCGATGACAAACTAGATTTCAACGACTTAGGTTTTCAGATACGCAATGACATCACAGAGGTCCAATACTCCCGAGAAAGGGTAATATCCAATTTGACTCGGATACGGGATCTGCGAGCAACTGGATTTGTACGATATGCAGAGAACGGCGAAGGTTTTAGAATAAATACTAATGTAGGTGGTTACCTTGATCTCACACTGAACAATCTTCATTCAGTAGGTACGTACCTAAAATTTTCCCCCGATCGATTTGATGATAGGAGTAGCTTCGGAAATGGCACTTTTAAAACTGAAGGAGAAAGGAGTATTAATGTCTGGTATCGAACAAATCCCGCAAAATCTATCTATACATCCATCAACGCTCAATATCTAACCGAAGCTATCGGTGGCTACTCTGTTAAAGTCAAAACTGAAATAGAATGGCGTCCAAAACACAATATCACGCTCAATTTGGAAGCAAGTTATCGAGATCGCAACAATTGGCTCTTACATCAGGAAGGCCGCAACTTCACAACGTTTAATGGTGGTCAATGGGAACCGAAATTCAGCCTTGATTATTTTCCTTCCGCAAAACAACGGTTTCGTGTGATATTACATTGGGCCGGCATACGTGCCTATGAAGATGAATTTTATACGTTGCCCGAGGAAAGCACCAACCTGATAGCAGGTCCAAAACCCCTAGGCTTGACCGACAATTTCAATATATCGCAATTGAATTTTCAGATTCGATACCGATGGCAAATCGCACCTATGTCTGATCTATTCATCGTTTATACCAAGGCAGATTCGAGGAAGATGAGTGATGATAAATTTGAAGCTCTTTTCCGAAACTCCTGGAATATGCCTCTGGGTGATCAGCTAGTCGTCAAGCTACGTTATCGTATCGGTTCATAAATATCTCAGATCTCGTGGTAAATTAATTAATACATAAGAGCAAGATTCCGACCCATGTGAGTATTCCGATGAACACTGATTCCAAGTTGATGGACATGCTGACTGACTACGCTGCTGCTCATCAGCATCCGGTCAACATTGCAATTCACTTGATTGGCATTCCAATCATCATGTTTGGTGCATTCATACCGATGACTTGGATTATGATCGATTTTATAGGCATTGAAATAAACCTAGCGCAGATAGCTTTGTTTGCAATGTTTCTTTTCTATTTAACGCTCGACAAGATTTTCGCCGGCGTTTTCTTCGTCTTCGCAATAGCCGTAGCCGAATTAGCCGCCTTCGTTGGCAGCTATTCCCAGTACATTTCAACAATCACTGCTATAGCCACATTCTTTGGCGGTTACGCCATCCAGTTTCTTGGTCATACCATTGAGAAATCCACGCCCGTTGTTCTGAAACATCCAGTACAGGCAAATCTCGCAGCACCCTTCTTCACTATCGTTGAAATATTCAAACTTCTAGGGTTTAGGGAGACACTGTTCACCGAAGTCCAGAAACGGATCAAGCAAACGGAACCTGGCGAGGTGCACGATGAGGCGTAATCGTTCTATTTCAGTATCAGATCGCGCTGGGTGCCTATCAATGAATCGCGCGTAACCAGTGCGGCAAGATCATCTTCTGACCAGTCGTCTGTACCGGCCGGACGTTGTGGTAAAACCATGTAGCGCAACTCCGCTGTGGAATCATGCACGTAAACATCAACGTCATCAGATAGGTTGACACCAAACTCAAGCAGTACGGCGCGAGGCTCTCGTACTACACGGGCACGATAACTTTTCGATTTGTACCAGGCCGGTGACATGCCAAGCAATGTGCGCGGATAACAAGAGCAAAGCGTACAGACAATAACGTTATGCACCTGCTCCGTATTTTCCATAACGGTGAACTCGTACGGTGCGAGTTCGAAACCCAATTTTTTGATTGATTCGGTGCCATTCTGAAGAAGGTATTCCTTGAACTCCGGATCTGTCCAGGCACGAGCCACGATGTAAGCACCGTTCTTAGGAGAAGCGCCCTGCATCTCAGCAATAACGGTTTGCTCCTCATCGGCAGTGTAGTACCCATTTTCGATCAAGAGTTGTCGAAGGGCCAGACCTACCAGTGCAGCATCACTCGTAGGTTCCGCGTGATCAGGTTGGAAGGTACGTGCATGATCATGATCGTCGTGGCTCATCATTCTGCCGACTCCAACCAGGATTCGAAGATTTCGATCTCGAGCTTATCGCCATCGGACCCTTCGTAAGGTATCCATATTTCAGTCTGCCGGATGCATACACGGTAGATTCGCTGGAAGGGTTTACCGTCACCACGAATGCATTGCTCGGGATCGGCATGCATACCACAAACCCGTTCTACGATACCAACATGCCCTTTGGCATAGGATGGCACACGGTGATGTGCTGGTGGCGTGCGATCTGCGATTCGCACGTGTTGCCCTACTAAAAAAAGTGGCTCGCTCATCGCAGGCCATCCACTGCTTGGCGGGCACGAATCTCCGCCACTTTTTCGTTGAGTTCTTGTTTGGTAACTACTCCCTTGGAGAGCAGTGTGTAAGCAAGCGATTTAGCCCATCGCTCGTAGTAGCTTAAGCGATCGTAATCATCTGCTGAGAGCCGCTCGATGCCATCGCGCAGTTCGGCGAAGCCGCTGATCAGACCTTTTGCGTGAACCAAGCGCATCATGGCATCGATTTGCCATTCCCAGTGAGCAATATCATGCTCGCTCAAGTCGATCGAGCCAGCCTGCTGGCCACCGATATCGTGGGGTCCCCAAGAATCACTCATACCCTAATTAAACCCGGCGCCTAGTGCTTTGGCAATCTCTATCGCTTATAGGCGACATTTTATGCTCCGGAGAGGTTAAACCATTCTTTATAAATTCATTGCAATTTGGCGATCGGAATATCTGCTTGTTCGATCATTGCATCGTAGGTCAATGGATCTGGCAAAACATGCATGGCGAGGTTATGCTAGGGCCACTAATATTTGAGGTTCTCAATGGTGTATTTAAATAAAAATAAAAGATTTACGTTTATCGCTGCGACGCTATTCGCGTTGGCATCGTTCGGCAATGTAAGTATCGTCAGTGCTAAGAATGACGAGCAGCAGGTAAAAGGAGCGCCTGATCGCGGCGCCGATGAAGGCCAGGGCCCCTTTAAACGCCTAATCATCCGTGGGGCCACATTGATCGATGGTAGTGGCGCGCCTCCCCGAGGACCGGTTGATATTGTTGTGGAAGGCAATCGAATTGTATCCATCGAAAATGTTGGCTATCCACATGTCCCTATTGATGAAGACAAGCGGCCAGGCAATGCAACATTTGAGCTTGATGCGTCAGGATCCTATGTGATGCCTGGATTTATCAACAATCATGCCCATGTTGGCGCTGTTCCTAAAGCCCCGGAGGCAGAATATCCATATAAATTATGGCTGGCACACGGCATTACGACAATTCGAGGTGTATCAGCCGGTCCCCTTAACTGGACTCTGAACGAGAAGGCTCGTAGTGCTGCAAATGAAATTGTAGCTCCTAGAATTTTTGCCTATCACAGACCGGGACAAGGAAAGGATTGGAAGGGTGGCCCAATACACACGCCAGAGCAAGCGAGAAAATGGGTGCAATGGGCAGCACGCAAGGGCATAGATGGTCTGAAAATAGCTAACTCACCGCCAGATGTCCTGAAGGCTTTATTGTCTGAAGCTGCCAAACATAATCTCGGCAGCACTGCACATCTGGCGCAGATTATGGTTGCCGAGGCTAATGCACGTGATGCCACAAGAATGGGGCTCGGGACCGTGACACATTTCTACGGCATTTTCGAGTCGATGTACGAAGGCCACGACATTCAACCGTGGCCGGCCAATTTCAATTATAACGATGAGCAACATCGCTTCAGTCAGGTTGCGAGGCAATGGAATCTGATCGAACCGCAGGGCAGTGATGCATGGAACGATTTGATACAACATTTTCTTGATAACAACGTGATATTAGATCCTACGATGACAGCCTACATTGCCGGCCGTGATGTTATGCGTGATCGAAACGCAGATTGGCACGAAAAATATACGCTACCATCCTTGTGGGATTTTTACATTCCGAGTCGTATTAATCACGGATCATATTTTTACGATTGGACTACAGCAGATGAGGTTGCATGGGCACGCTTCTTGCGCACCTGGATGGATTTTATCGATGATTACAAAGATGCAGGAGGTCGCGTAACGGTTAGTGCGGATGCTGCATTTATATATAACCAGTATGGTTTCGGCTATATCCAAGAAATGGAATTATTTCAGGAGGCAGGATTGACGGCACTCGAAGTAATTCGAGCTTCGACATTACATCCGGCACAAGCGCTTTTCGAACCGAAGGGTGAACCAATTCAGTTCGGTGTTGTTCGCCCAGGATTATTAGCTGATATGGTCATTGTCGATGAAAATCCAATACATAATCTAAAAGTACTTTACGGCACCGGCGCAATCCGATTGAATAACGAAACGCAGCAACCAGAGCGTGTTGGCGGGGTAAAATATACGATCAAGGACGGCATTATTTACGATGCAAAAAAACTGTTACGTGACATCGAAGAAATGGTTAATAAGCAAAAACAGGAGCGCGGTATTTCGGCACTGCCTAAATATTGACAAAGGCTGTACTTGGAGAATCTCTCCACCATCAACGCGTCCATAATCTGACGCAAACCATGGTGCCGTGTAGATAGTGCCCCTATCTAACTTATAGAGCCACAAAAACAACTTCTACGCATTTACTTACCGATATCGATCCATCAGTTTTTCGAGTACTTTCTTACCGGGATTTAGCTTCTCGTAGGGGATTTTTGACAATGGTGTATCAATGCTACCCGATAGCTCGTGCATATCACCGTTTCCTTCATTTATATACAAGAGCCCCGTAATAATCTCACCGGCGTTGATGCTACTACGGAGAAACGAGAACGCTGCGGCACGACTAGTAGGATCGTAATCCTTGTCCACTTTCCGGAATATGACTTTACTGCCGTCATGCAACTCGACGGGCATGGAAGCACCGTCGTCGTATGCCGCCTTAATTTCATTAGCCGGCGGCACGAAGTCGACGTCGATGACATGATGATAAAACTGCCGCGTGTGCGCATAACTTTTAGTCGAACCTTCATGGTCATTAAAAGTCACACACGGACTAATGATGTCAATCAATGCAAAGCCTTTGTGTGCTAGTGCCCCCTTTATAAGGGGTACAAGCTGTTGCTTATCGCCTGAAAAGCTTCGCGCAATGTAGGTCGCACCAAGTCCGATTGCCGTGCCAACTGCATCGATCGGACTTTGCTTATTAGCCGCTCCCTTTTTTGCGGAACTACCAACATCAGCCGATGCCGAATACTGGCCTTTGGTAAGTCCATAGACACCGTTATTTTCGATGATGTAGCACATGTTTAGATTTCGGCGAATCGCATGAGCAAATTGTCCTATGCCAATAGATAATGAATCTCCGTCACCCGATACGCCAATATAGGTTAAATCACAATTTGCAGCATTGGCGCCAGTAGTTATGGACGGCATGCGACCATGTACCGCATTAAATCCGTGCGACTGACTAACAAAATAAGCCGGTGTTTTCGACGAACAGCCAATACCGCTGACTTTCGCCAGCATATGTGGTTCGAGATCGAGTTCGAATACGGCCTGAATAATTGCCGCTGTAATAGAGTCATGCCCACAACCGGCACATAGCGTCGACACAACTCCTTCGTAATCTCGCTCTATCAGGCCAAGCTTGTTTCTAGGTAGCTTCGGATGGGAAATAATCGGTTTTGGCATATCTGTTTCTCTTTAGCTTAGGTTCATCGTATATTCAGGCAACGCAACCTTTTGTAATTTCTTCCTCTACCTTGTCAATGACAAATCCTGCATTAATAGGCATACCATCATAATGCAGTATTGAAATAAGTTTTTTCGGATCAGCATCCACGTCGAGAATCAGGAGTGAACGTAACTGTCCATCCCGGTTTTGTTCGACAACATAGATTTGTTCATGCTTATCAATGAAGGTCTTAACATCATCGTTAAACGGGAATGCCTTCACGCGACAATAATTCATACCAATGTTTTTTTCTTTCAATCTAATCAGTGCTTCTTTGATTGCTTCGTCACAACTGCCAACCGATAGGATTGCTGTACTATTGAACTTTGAGTATTCGATCGTAGGAGCAGGCACCATGCTGCGCGCGGTATTCCACTTCACGAGAAGCCGATCAACGACTTCCTGATATTCTGCAGAATCTTCCGTATAGGCGCCGTACTTATTATGACCCGAACCACGTGTGAAATACGCACCCTTCGGATGCTCGCCCGGCAAGGTTCTATAAGGAATTCCATCGCCATCTGAATCAAAGTAACGGTAAAATTGTTCCATCGATTCCAGATCTTCAGCGCTGAGCACCTTGCCTTTATCTGGTTGGTAATTTTCGTCCCATTGTAAGTTCGGACATATCCAGTCGTTCATTCCTATATCCAGATCGGACAGCATCATTATTGGAGTTTGCAATTGATCGGCAAGATCGAACGCAGCAACGGCCATGTAGAAACATTCCTCCGGATTTGCCGGAAACAACAATACATGCTTCGTGTCACCATGTGATGCATATGCACATAGCAGTAAATCGCATTGCTGCGTGCGCGTCGGCATACCAGTTGACGGACCTGTGCGTTGAACGTCGAATATGACAGCTGGCAATTCCGCATAGTAGGCAAAACCGATAAATTCGCCCATGAGTGAGATACCAGGCCCACTGGTTGGCGTAAATGCCCGTGCTCCATTCCAGGTAGCACCAAGCACTATACCGATAGCCGCTAACTCATCCTCTGCCTGAACGATGCAGAATTTTTTTCCGCCGGTTTCGGTATCCATTCGGAACTGCTTGCAGAAAGACTTGTAAGCATCCATCAACGACGTTGAAGGTGTAATCGGGTACCACGCCCCAACGGTCGCACCAGCAAACACGCACCCCAATCCGGTGGCAGTGTTCCCATCCATCATGATGTGATCTTTTGTTTCATCCATCGGTTGGAGCATGGTTGGCAATGGGCATGAAAAATGCTCTTTTACATAATCGTAACCGAGACTAATTGCGTCAAGATTGGATTTGGCCAAGTGTTTTTTAGATGCGAAGGTCTCTTCAAGGAGTTTCGTAATGATATCGAGATCGAGATCAATCAACGCTGCAAGTGCGCCAACATACGCGATGTTCTTCATCAAGATTCGTGTACGGGTCCCGTCAAAGTGTTCGTTACACATCTTTGAGAGAGGAATCCCAAGAACAGTAATATCTTTTCTATTAAGCAGATTACTCCGAGGCCACGTCGAATCATAGATGAGCCAGCCTCCCGAAACGATATCATTCATGTCCTTGGAGTAAGTCTGTGAGTTCATCGCAATCATGATATCGATGCAACTAGACCGCGACTGAAATCCGTCTTTACTCACACGAACCTCATACCAAGTTGGTAACCCCTGGATATTCGACGGGAAATAGTTCTTACCAACGATCGGTATCCCCATCCTGAAGATAGATTTCGTCAATAAACCGTTGGCGCTAGCTGACCCGGTGCCGTTAACCGTGGCAATCTTTATGGCAAAATCGTTGATCTTGGACACGAATGTTCTACCTCAGACCTGTAGGTCCATCTCACTCTATAACTATAGGCAGTTTTTAACTGATATTTTCTTAACTTCATATCGCTGATTAAAAAGCGTTATCCAGCAGGCATTTTAACCGTTCTAGGTCCGCTGGAAATAGATGCCTCATTACGAACTGATTCGTCGCTAGCGTAGGGAATTAATATAGTCGACTTCTGCATGTCCCAAGCACCGGTTGGACACCGTTCAGCGCAAAGGCTGCAATGTACACAAAGATCTTCGTCCTTGACCATAACTCGTCCGGTCTGAGGTAGATTGTCGGACACATATAGGTCCTGTTCACAATTTTCGGCCGGTGCCGAAAGCCGAGCTCTAAGATCGTCCTCTTCACCATTGTCTGTCATTGTCAAACAGTTTACAGGGCAAACATCTATGCAAGCATCGCATTCGATACATAACTTGGCGGTAAAAACTGTCTGAACGTCGCAGTTCAAACAACGCTCCACTTCCTTGATCGTTTGATTAACTGTAAAACCAAGTTCTACCTCTATATCGAGTTTTTTGAAACGCTCTTTCAATTCCACATGCGGCATCAAGCGTCTCTCGGCCGGGTCATAGTCGTTAGAAAAACTCCACTCGCGCATACCCATCTTCTGGCTAATCAGATTCATGCCGTACGGCAGCCTATCGTTAATGTCTTTCTGGTGTATATACTTGTGAATCGAAATTGCGGCTTCGTGTCCATGTGCGACGCCCCAGATGATATTTTTAGGTCCGAAAGCAGCATCACCACCAAAGAAGACTCCTTCTCGCGAGCACATCATCGTAGTTTCGTCAACGATCGGGCAGTCCCACTCATTGAACTCAATGCCGATATCTCTTTCGATCCACGGAAATGCATTCTCCTGACCAATTGCTAAAATTACATCATCGCAGTGAATAAATACTTCTCCAACAGCAGATCCACGATCGATATTCCCTTCGTCATCAATCTTATATTCCATCTGATCAAACTTCATTCCGATAAGTTTGCCATCCTCGACAACGAATTCCTTCGGTGAATGATTGATTAGAATCTCGACCTGTTCTTCTTCCGCGTCTTCAAGTTCCCAGTCAGATGACTTAAAGAATGCCCTCGGTTTTCTTGCCATTACCTTGACGTCTTTCGCATGGAGGCGCAAAGACGTACGACAGCAATCCATCGCTGTATTGCCAACACCAATGATCAATACTTTCTCACCAATGGACTTGGCATGCTCAAACGCTACCGATTCAAGCCAATCGATACCAATATAAATATTCTCCGAGTCATAACGACCAGGTAGCTTCAATTCTTTGCCGCGCGGAGCTCCGGTTCCAACAAACACCGCATCGAATTCGCCGTTATTAAGCAGATCCTTCATGCTTTCGATCCGGTGATTAAACTTAATCTTTGCTCCCATATTGACGATGTAATTGATCTCTTCATCAAGCACTCTAGGTGGCAGACGAAACTGCGGAATATTTGTGCGCATCAGTCCACCAGTCATATCGAGTGACTCAAAAATTGTTATGTCATAACCGAGTGGCAGTAAGTCATTTGCAACCGTCAATGAAGCGCAACCCGCACCAATCAAAGCAATCTTTTTGCCATTTTTTTTCTGTGGCGCCTTCGGTAACTGGTCTGTGATATCGTCACGGTGATCGGCCGCGACTCGTTTCAACCTACAAATTGCGACTGGCTTATCTTCAACCCGACTACGGCGACAAGCGGGTTCACAGGGACGGTCACAGACACGCCCAAGGATGCCCGGAAACACGTTTGATTCCCTGTTCAACATATAGGCATCACTAAATTGCCCCTGCGCAATCATGCGTATATACGAAGGAACGTCAGTATGGGCAGGACATGCCCACTGGCAATCAACAACTTTATGAAAGTAACCGGGCTTAGAAGTGTCTGTTGGCTTCATTGGTATGAGGCGCCGAATTGTTTCCACATACAGCTCTGACTCTATTGGGCGCTAGCATAGCTAGATCGCTCAAAAAGTAAATGATTTTAAGTATGTTTTCCCAAATTTATGTACTAATCTGAAATTAAGTTCAGCCTAATGGCGCTCATCCGTTGTGGCCAAAAGAAATAACATGGAGCAATTTTTGTTTAGTTAAAAAAGGTCATACGTAGTTAGTAAGGTGATCTTATTGCGCCGGCTGGCAGCCAACATATCGACAGATTGCACCGATGCTGCCAGCGGCATCAGGAAACAGCACAGCAACCCGGGTATTCTGTGTTTAAATTCGCAGATCATATCGAAGACAGGTTACCTGATGAAAATTCGAATTACCCTGATTTGCTTGGCCTTGTTCCCTGCGGGTACCATCGCCCAGACACCGGACATCCGGGTGAACAGCGACCGCCTGAATGACACCATGCAGCACATGCACAGTTTCGGCGAGAACGACGAAGGCGGTTCCGACCGTGTCGCCTACAGCAGTCACAATCACGTCGCACTGGGATACCTGTCCGGATTGATGCTTCAGTCCGGATTGCGGCCGCAGGTGGATATGGCCGGAAACCTCGTGGGTCGCCGTGCGGGACGCATCGACGGCTTCGCGCCGATCGTGGCAGGATCGCATATCGACTCGGTACCGAATGGCGGCCACTACGATGGCGTCGTTGGAGTCATGTCCACAATCGAGGTCGCGCGAACCCTGCACGAAGCCGGTATCGAACTGGATCACCCGCTGGAAGTGGTCATCTGGAGTAACGAGGAAGGCGGCAAGACGGGCAGCCGTTCGTGGGCTGGCACAATCCTGGAACGGGAACTCGACCTGCCCAGCCTCGGGGAGAAGAAACTCGGTGAAGGCATGACCTATATCGGTGGCGACCCCGAGCGACTTGCGAAAAACGCACGGGGTCCGGGTGATGTGGCCGGTTACATCGAATTACACGTCGAACAAGGCGCCATCCTCGACAGTGACGGTATCGACATCGGCGTCGTCGAGGGTATCGTGGGCATCAAACGCTGGTACATCACGGTGAGTGGCTTCGCGAATCATGCCGGCACGACGCCCATGGATCGTCGCCAGGATGCACTCTATGCCACATCACTGATGGTCGCCAAAGTCCGCAGGATCATCATGGGCGAACCGGGTCGGCAGGTCGGTACGGTTGGACGACTGGACGTCAGCCCGGGCGCACCGAACGTCATCGCGGGCGAAGTGCTGTTTAGCCTGGAGATCCGTGACCTCAGCATGGAAAAGGTCACACGACTGTTCGGTGAAATTGAGGATTCGCTGACCTCCATTGCGGCAACGAACAACGTTGAAGTCTCGTTTGACCAATACTACGAATCGCCGGAAACACCGACAGATCCGGCCTTGCAGGATCTCGTCCGTGAATCGGCCGCGACGCTCGAACTGAGCTCTCTCGATATGCCGAGCGGCGCTGGCCACGACGGCCAGAGCATGAAGGGTATCGCTCCGGTCGGCATGATCTTCGTGCCGAGCAAGGACGGCATCAGTCACGCGCCATCAGAATACACGAGCCCCGAACAGATCATGAACGGCGCCAACGTATTACTGCTGACAATCCTGGGAATGGACGAACTGCTGCGGTAAATCTAGTCGGCGCGCCAGATTTCATTTATACATGGAAATACTTATGCGATGAAACTGAGATGCTTCTTTACCGACCTCGTTTGAACTGTAATCTCTGTCCGACGATGTCACCATACAACTTGCCGTTCTGATAAATGATATGTCCATTGACGATGGTCGTATCGATAGTCGAACTAAAAGTTTCACCTTCAAAAGGTGACCAGTGACATTTATATAATAGATTTGACGAGTTCACTGTGTATGGAGCCTTGTTATCAATCAGGACAAGATCAGCAAAGTAGCCTTCGCGTATATAGCCACGGTCAACGACGCCATATATATCTGCAACTGCATGACTCGTTTTATCAACTAACAACTCGAGACTGATTTGTCCATCTCTGGCCAGTTCAAAAAGCGTTAGTAACGCATGTTGCACGAGCGGCATTCCCGCCGGTACTTTGAAATAACTTTTTTTCTTGTCCTCGATTAGATGTGGCGCATGGTCAGTCGCAATAATATCCATACGACCCTCGTTTAATGCAGCAATGAGCGCTGATTTGTCCGTCGCTTTCTTAATAGCAGGATTACACTTGATCCTAGCGCCAAGGTCTTGGTAACGACTTTCATCGAACCACAGATGATGTACACAGACTTCCCCCGTAATTCTTTTTTCTCCACGATCTGCTTTAGAAAATAGATCCATTTCTATTGCTGTAGTTAAATGTAAAACGTGAAGACGCGCATCGTGACGATGAGCAAGATCGACCGCAAAACTTGACGACATGAGACATGCGCTGGCCGAACGAATATTGGGATGCTCGAACATTGGCACCTGGTCACCGTACTTTGCCCTTGCGTGAGCTTCGTTATCAAAGATAGTCGGCGAATGTTCGCAATGAGTTGCAACCAGTATCGGCGCTTGTGCAAATAATTGTTCTAGTGCCTCGGGGTCGTCAATCAGCATGTTACCAGTCGAAGCACCCATAAATGCTTTGATTCCACAGGCTTCGTTGATCTGTAGTGACTTAATCTCTTCGATGTTGTGATTTGTTGCACCAAGGTAAAAAGCGTAGTTTGCACTACATCGATGTTCCGCGAGTTTGTATTTTTCGGCCAGCGCCTTTCGGCTAGTTGTCTGCGGATTAACGTTCGGCATATCCATGAAACTCGTGATGCCGCCAGCGACCGCAGCAGCCGACTCGGTTGCAATATTAGCTATATTAGTCAGCCCAGGCTCACGGAAATGCACCTGATCATCTATCATGCCTGGTATGAGGTACTTCCCATTTGCATCCAATATCTGGGCATCTGCATCGGGTGTGATGCTCCCGGCGATCTTATCAATGCGTTCACCTTTTATGAGAACATCTGCGTCACAAATTTCACTTTCGTTTATAACGCGAGCATTGGTAATGAGTAGTGTACGCAAAATATCTCCTAGTTCTCAGCGAATGAATCGGTAGCCATGACGAGTTCATGCACATTCCCCGGCTCGAATGCGGCATGACCAGTATCAGGGACAATTCGAAGATCAGCTTCCGGCCAAGCCTGTGACAACTCCCAGGCTGAAATCATTGGACAAACAACATCGTAGCGGCCCTGTATGATAATCGCCGGAATGTTTCTAATCTTATCAAGGTTCTTTATCAGCTGATTCTCTTCCATGAATCCTCCATTAACAAAATAGTGGCATTCGATTCGGGCAAGCGATAATGCCAAGTCATTCTCGACAAATGCTGTTGTAATCTTGTCATTAGGCATGAGAAAACTAGTGGACGCCTCCCATAACGACCACGCTTTAGCGGCCTTCAGCCGAATAGAATAATCATCACTGGTTAATCGTTTGTAATAAGCTTGCAAGAGATCATTCCGTTCACTTTTTGGAATCGGTTCAAGGTAATGCTGCCAGAAATCCGGAAACAACTCGCTCGCACCATTTTGATAGAACCATTCAATCTCTTTTTTGCGTAGCATAAAAATGCCGCGTAGGATAATTTCCGTGACTCGTTCGGGATGTTTCTGCGAATAAGCAAGTGCCAGAGTGCTGCCCCAAGAACCACCAAATACCTGCCACCGATGTATCTGTAAAGCAACCCGTAGAATCTCTATATCGTTCACGACGTCCCAGGTCGTGTTGTTTTTAATACTGGCATGCGGACGGCTCTTACCGCTGCCCCGTTGATCGAAAAGCACGATTCTATAGGCATCGGGATTAAAGAATTGCCTCATTTTGTCCGTGCAACCACTACCTGGGCCACCATGCAGAAGCACGACAGGTCTACCGTGAGGATTACCCGACTCCTCATAATAGAGTTCGTGACCACCACTAACTTTCAGATAGCCAGTATGATTAGGTTCGATGGCTGGGTACAGCCTCCGCCGTTTCGGCTCAATATTCATGGATAGCATTATGAAACGGTGTTGATGTGAATACCATGCATTCTATACTCCACAACAAGTCTTTAGTCTGTGGAAACTCCTGATAGACTGCTGCGATCACTAAAAGCGACTACAAAGACCCTTAAATGAATATTTTAAAAATGAATCCCTTGAGCTATATAGTTGCTGCAACGATCTGCTTAGTTGCTGTAACACTATTTCCGTTCAAAGTGGCATCGGTCAATGATATTCACATTGATTATACCGAATTCACACTCGACAACGGCCTGCGTTTGATCATTCATGAAGATCACAAAGCACCGATTGTAGCAGTCAACCTCTGGTATCACGTCGGTTCGAAGAATGAGAAAAGTGGCAAGACGGGCTTCGCACACCTATTTGAGCATCTAATGTTCAACGGTAGCGAAAATTATGACGATGAGTATTTCAAGCCATTCGAACTAGTCGGCGCTACCAATATTAATGGCACAACAAACTTTGATCGGACAAACTATTTTCAGAACGTGCCAAAGACTGCTTTAGATATGGCTTTGTGGATGGAGTCTGATCGTATGGGACACCTACTGAATGTAGTCACGCAGGACAAACTGGATGAGCAACGTGGCGTCGTGCAAAACGAGAAGCGCCAGCGTGATAACCAACCATACGGTATGGTCAGCTATCGAATTTTGGCAAACCTGTTCCCCATTGGTCACCCGTATTCATGGAATACAATTGGGTCAATGAAAGATCTTAATGCCGCAAGCCTCAAAGATGTACACGAGTGGTTTCAATCTTATTACGGTCCCAATAATGCTGTCATCGTCATTGCCGGCGATGTGAATCCTGAAGAAGTGCTTGAGAAAGTCAAAAATTACTTCGGAGATATCCCTCCCGGACCACCAATTACCAAGCCACGAGAGTGGGTTGTCAAGCTCGACTCTGACAGGTATGAAACGATGCAGGATCGAGTTCCGCAACCACGTGTATACAAAGTATGGAGCGGCCCGAATTTCGCTTCAGAAGACGCAAATCTATTACAGCTTGCTGATGCTATTTTGACAGGTGGTAAAAATTCGAGACTGTACAAGAGGCTAGTATACAAAGATCAGACGGCAACTAATGTAAGTTCATCGCACTTTGCCGGAGAGATCGGTGGATATTACGAGTTACGTACCACCGTTCAACCGGGTGGTAATATTAAAGAGATCAGACAAACGATCGACGAAGAGATACAGCAGTTTCTCCGCGACGGTCCAACCAAGGATGAGTTGGCCCGGGCTAAAGCACAACTCAAATCCGGATTTGTGCGTGGTGTGGAACGGATCGGCGGTTTTGGTGGTAAATCGGACGTTTTAGCACGAAATGCAATCTATGCTGGCGATCCTGGTTTCTATAAAACAGTCCTGGATCGCTTTGAGACAGCGACTCCTAAAACAATAAAGGCCGCAGCCAATCGCTGGTTGAGCGCTGGCTCATATCAACTAGATGTATCTCCTTTTCCGGAGTTGCACACCGCAACAGAGGGTGCAGATCGTTCAGCACTACCGAAGACGGATTCTTTTCCAACTGCAAAATTTACCAAATTTGAGCGCGGTAACCTGAACAACGGCCTAGAGCTAATTGTCGCGAATCGTACTGCGATCCCGATCGTCAATATGAGCATGCGCTTAAATGCGGGCTTCGCCTCGGATCAATTCGGAGAACCTGGCACATCCAGCTTAACGATGACGATGCTCGACGAGGGCACAAATAGCCGTACTGCACTGGAGATCAGTGACGAGCTAGCGAGACTGGGGTCGTATCTAGGTGCATCTTCCGATATCGATACGTCCAGCGTATTTCTTAGTACACTCAAGGAAAATTTAGATGACTCACTCGAGTTATATGCCGATGTTTTTTTAAATCCATCCTTTCCACAGAAGGAACTTGATCGATTACGGAAGGTCAAGCTTGCACGAATAAAGCAGGAAAAAACGCAACCTACCAGTATTGCTCTACGTATAATCCCGGCATTGCTTTATGGCAAGGATCATGCGTACAGTTTGCCCCTGACTGGCTCCGGGACAGAAGAATCTGTCAGCCGCATTACACGCGATTCGCTCGTCGAATATCACAGAACCTGGTTCAAACCAAATAATGCAACCATAATCATCGTCGGCGATACCACGATGAAAGAGATCAAACCGAAACTTGAAAAACTATTCAGAAATTGGAGTCCAGGCGATCTACCGACTAAGAATATCGACAATGTCAATATTCCCGACAAAGAGCGCATTTATATCATTGACCGTCCCGATGCCATCCAGTCCATCATATTTGCCGCAAATATTGCACCACCAGCCGGACAAGGCAATGAAATTGCCATCGAGACGATGAACGAAATCATTGGAGGAAGTTTTACTTCTAGAATCAACATGAACCTGCGGGAAAACAAACATTGGTCATACGGCGCAAGATCGCTACTCATTTCTACTAAAGGACAGCGACTATTCATTACTTACGCACCAGTTCAGACCGATAAGACTGTGGAATCGATAGCTGAAATTAAGCGCGAACTGATGGAATATCTGGGCGAGAAGCCAGCAACAAATGAAGAGCTAAGTAAGGTAAAAGACAATAATACGTTTAGCTTGCCAGGCCGATGGGAAACAGCCAATGCTGTGTTACGAGATATCGAAGAAATTGTCACATATAACCTGCCTGATAATTACTGGGATACATATGCGGACAATGTAAGAAGTTTGTCCTTAGATCAGATTGCCGAATCAGCCAATAATGTTATTAAACCACACAATCTCGTCTGGGTTGTGGTGGGTGATCGCGAAAAAATCGAACCAAGAATCAATGAGCTGAAGCTTGATGAAATCATTCATCTTGACGTCGACGGCAATTATTTATAGGTATTTTTTAGCTCTGACCATTGCAATATATAAAGTCATTGTTTTTTTTCGATCCTGTCCTGTATAAAAGGAAATATTGTAGTTTATCCATCACCGGTCCATAAAAACCTTAATTTAAAGAATATCGCCGACCGCACACGTAAATGACTTTTGAGATCGCATTTGTTCTCAGCATTCTGGCTATCTCGCTGATACTTTTTGTCACCGAGATCATCAGAATGGATCTCGTTGCCCTGCTCGTGCTCGGCACGCTGGCAATATCCGGTCTAATAACGGCTCCACAGGCATTTGCCGGATTCAGTAACAGCGCTGTCATTACCGTCTGGGCAATGTTCATTCTGAGCGAAGGGCTCACACGCACCGGCATCGCGAATATCATCGGTCACCAGGTAATACAGCTTGCCGGGAGGCGTGAAATTCCCATGATCATCGTGATCATGATTACGGCCGCCGTTCTGTCTGCCTTCATGAATAACATTGGTGTTGCCGCCCTCATGTTGCCAGTTGTCATTGAAGTTGCCCGGCGTACGAGAATCCCCGTATCACGACTCTTGATGCCACTCGCCTACGCTACTTTGCTCGGCGGCCTGACAACTTTGATTGGCACACCCCCTAACCTGCTGGTTAGCGAGGCTCTGACACTCAACGGATACAAGCCTTTTGCGATGTTTGATTTCACACTGGTAGGTGGATTGGTGATGGTTATAGGTATTTTGTTCGTCGCCGTGGTCGGCAGATTGATGCTGCCAAAAACCCGGGGGGAGCGAAGCAAAAACCTCAGTCAACGAAGCCTGCGTTCGCGTTACAAGTTGCAAGAACGAACATTTATAATGAGAGTCCCAGTAGATTCTATCCTGGTAGGCAAAACATTGGCAGATACTCGAATTGAATCATCGACTGGTTTGATTATTCTGGCTCTGGTGCGATCCGGTCAAAACGAAACATTGCCTAGCCGGCAGACCATATTGCGCGGCGGCGATCAGATCCTAGTGCAAGGCCGCATTACCCAGTTTATGGAATTAAAAAGACTGAGCGGCCTTATCATCGAGCGTGAGGCTCCGGTGCTCAAGTCCATGGTGACCCCTAAGATTGCTTACGCCGAAGTCCGTATTGCAGAAAGCTCCCCGCTTGTTTCTGAGCTTATCGGACCCGCAGATTTCAGGTCGCGATTCGGCATCAACGTCGTCGGCATATATCGCAAAAATAAGTACCGCCTAACCAATCTTGCTTACATACCGATTCGTGCCGGTGATCAAATCCTTGTACAGGGCGAGGTAAAGCAAATCGTAGAACTCGATGAATTCGAAGATTTTTCTGAAGTACACCCCCTGTCCGGCGATGATCTGGCCGAGCAATACCAGGCCAACGAGAGGTTATTTGTTGTGCGCTTGCCAAGATACAGCGAACTTTCCAAAGTAACACTAAAGAAGAGCCGTCTTGCAGATATCTTTGATTTTCGTGTTGTTGCAATTTTTAGCCATGGACAGTTAAAAATCATGCCGCACAACGACGAGATACTAAGTGGTGGTGATCTGTTGCTGGTTGAAGGCCAACCCGAGCATCTCGATGTCCTACGTGGACTGCAGGAACTGGAAATTGATACAAATGTACCCTCGACTCTCGGCGTCTTGAAATCTGAAAGGCTAACACTAATGGATGCAACTCTAGATCCTCGCAGTCGGCTCGCAGGCAAAACTGTTGGTGAGCTGAATTTCCGGGAACGCTATGATGTAGAGCTCGCTGGCATCTGGCGCGAAGGAGAAACCATTGGCACAGATCTGGCCGATGAACACCTTCAGATTGGCGATGCTTTACTGTTACTCGGTACACGCGAAAAACTGCACCTGCTCGATAGTGACTCTGATTTTCTGATTCTGACGCCTCTCGGAAAGAACCCGCCGGATACCCGGCGTGCGCCACTCGCGGTACTGATTATGTTCGGAGTCATTATCAGTGTGATGACTGGTTATGCACCGATTGCTGTTGCGGCGATCATCGGTAGCAGCATCATGGTTTTGACAGGTTGTCTGGATATGGAGCAAGCATACCGTGCCATAGACTGGCGAGCCATATTTCTTATTGCTGGTATGCTGCCACTGGGTACTGCAATGCAAGAGACTGGCGCAGCTGCTTACCTTGCTGCTCAAGTCATGGACTTACTCGGTGATGCCGGGCCTTGGTCTGTTATTGGAGGACTCTATGTGATGACAGCAATGGCAACTATGATCATTCCAACTGCCGCCCTTATCGTATTGATGTCACCGATCGTACTATCCACAATGGGCAATCTCGGCCTGCACCCTGAAACTGCAATGATGGCTATCGCTATCGCAGCTTCTGCAAGTTTCACAAGTCCGATTTCTCACCCAGCGAATACTCTTGTCATGGGTCCAGGTGGCTATAGGTTTGTTGATTACCTAAAAATCGGTGTGCCGTTAACGCTGATTATATTTGTAACGGTCATGTTCATCCTGCCGATCTTCTGGCCACTACTAAAAATCCAATAACGGAATGTAGCGCCAATATTTTATGGCAACAGAATTGTGGAGTTTATAGTTTTCCTAGCCTCTAAATCTCGGTGTGCCTTTTCGGCATTTTTCAGCGCATACCTTTGTCCGATACGAATACTCACAGCAGTATTAGCGACTACCTCAAATAATTCATCACAAGCATGCAACAACTTTTCCCGATTGTTCACAAAATGGAACAAAATTGGGCGAGTAACATACAACGATCCCCTCTTTGCTAGCTCTGCCGGCGCAAAGGGGGCCACCGGTCCTGACGAGTTGCCGAACGTCACCATCGTTCCGTGCGGCTTTAACGAATCTAGTGACGCAAAGAATGTGTCACGCCCAACCGAATCATAAACCGCTGCAACACCCTCGCCGCCCGTGAATTTTCTAACAGAACCCGGGATATCGATATCATCGGCCATAATGATGTGCTTGCAACCCTGCGCACGCGCTAACTCTGCTTTTTCGTCGGTACTGACAACTCCAATTACTATTGCACCCAAGTGTTTTGCCCATTGGCTTACCAGCGAACCAACACCACCAGCGGCAGCATAAAGAAGTACGGTATCGCCTTTATTCACTCTATAACTGCGACGCAATAGATACCATGCGGTCAACCCCTTTAGAAATACTGCCGCCGCATGTTCATTGGACATGGATTCCGGAATAGGTGCGAGTCGTGCCGCTGGAAAATTTCGGAGCTCCGAATAAGAATCTACTGGTCCACCCGTATAAACAACCCTATCGCCCACCGCAATGTCAGTTACGCTCGGTCCCACGGCCTCGACAATGCCTGAAGCTTCGCTGCCCAAGCCAGTAGGCAAGTCCACTGGATAGAGTCCCGTGCGATGATAAGTATCGATAAAATTTAGGCCGATAGCAGTGTGTCGAATTTGTACTTCATCCTGAACCGGATCTGGAACTTCGACTTGCTCCCATTTCAAAACTTCCGGTCCACCAAATTTATGAATTCGTATCGCATGAACTTTCATACCCATTAATCCTATGATTCAGTCGACACTTAGGATAAACAAACACACAACAATAAACTAATCCGTGTGATACTGGATAGAGAGTAGTGAAATGGATCGTGTTGCACTGTGCACATGAACGAAATAATATCCGCTGTAATTCGGTGCACCCAGTATTCATAGATACACCTATAATTGCACAATTCACGAATTTCGATTCATCATCGGAAATTAAAATCGACGGTGGCATCAGTGCCATGTAAAAAGCAATAAGACCATATTAAAATTAAATGAATAAAAAAATTGTGATCGCGGGCGCGGGGCATGCCGCCGGGCAAGTTATCGCAACACTTAAGCAGAAGAAGTTTGATGGGTACATTTACCTGATTGGGGAGGAGGCTTACCTTCCTTATCAACGTCCGGCATTATCAAAAAAATACCTGGCGGGTGAATTCTTAGCCGAACGCTTAAACTTTAAAGCTAGTGACTTCTACAATGAACCAAATTTTGAAGTCCATCTCAATACGAGAATTGACAAGATTGAGCCCACGACGAAAGTTATCCAGTCAAGCGATAACCTCGAATTTTCCTACGATACACTCGTGTTGTCACTTGGTGCACGCGCGCGACACATGGATTTGCCCGGAGTTGAACTTGCCGGCGTTCATTACCTTCGTACCATTAAAGATGCCGACAGAATTCGAGAGAAGTTTAGACCTGATCGTCGACTTATCATTGTAGGTGCAGGATATATTGGTCTGGAAGTCGCCGCCATTGCGGTGCAACTGGGCCTCGACGTTTCTGTCGTGGAAATACTTGACCAAGTCATGAGTCGCGTAGTATCAGCTCAAGTATCGGAGTTCTATCAGAAGGAGCATAGGGATCATGGCGTAAAGCTGCTCTTGTCCACCGGTATCAAAGGATTTGTCGGAGATGATCATGTGCGCGCAGTCGATCTTGCCGACGGCACGCAGATTCCGGCCGATCTGGTTGTCATCGGGATTGGAGTCGTGCCAAATACCAAGCTTGCCGTCGATGCGGGGCTCGAGGTAAGTAATGGTATTGTCGTTAATGACCATTGCAATACTTCTGATCCAGACATATATGCCGTTGGAGACTGCACCTCCCATCCTAACGACGTCCTTGGATATCGGTTAAGACTGGAATCTGTGCACAATGCACTAGAACAGGCGAAAACGGCTGCCGCAAATATTTGTGGTGAAGATCAAAAATACTCGCAAGTACCATGGTTCTGGTCTGATCAGTACGATCTCAAATTGCAAATTGCGGGACTGTCACAAAACTACGATAAAACGATTATTCGAGGCAATCCTGACAGCCGCTCTTTCTCCTGTCTGTATCTCAACGAAAACAGACTAATCGCAGTAGATGCTATTAACAGGCCAAAGGATTTCATACAATCGAAAAAATTGATCGCCAACCACGCGGTTATTAATCCGAAATTACTTGCGGATTCAAATATTGAATTGAAGAACATGGTGTAAATCCACAATGTAGAAGCGACCTTGGTCAAAATTGGGAGAGACAACTGCGACTCAGTGGCAATCCGCTAGTCGGCAACAAACCATTGCTTAAGATATTCTTCAAAATTGACGGCATCAGACATTTCAATCTTGCGCTGACGACGAATTGATTCTGTCGCTTCATCAGAGAATTCCTTGTTTCGCGCCGCTGCTAGTGGTGTCAAATCTTCAAAGTATTGTTTGTGACCCAAAGCGCATGTCATGGCAAATTCGAAGAAGCTTGTACCTGTATCCTTCAATTCAGCGAGCATCCGAGCGGACGGTGTGAGTTCGGAATCGGACACGAGTTGTAATTGAGCATCGACAGCATGCACGTATGCGTCTGGCCCATCTCCTTTTTCAATCAGCTCTGCAACCATCTTTACATCTCGAAGTATTTCTGTCGCCCAGTTAGACAACGAGACAATTTTTCCATCTCGCTGTAGTTCTAATGACGGATCGCGTCCTCTTTCCGCTGTTGCCGTATGATTTTTTAGAGCCTCCTCGTTATTTTCTTTTGTAAAAGGTGGGCTTTCTTTTAACAGGCAGTATATGAGAAACGCTTCCATGAAACGCATGGTATTTTGATTAATGCCAACTGGATCAAAAACGTTGATATCTAATGATCTAATTTCGACATATTCTATACCGCTACGTCTGAGTGCAGCGGTTGAGCGCTCCCCGGAAAAAGCAACACTCTTCGGACGAATTGGACTGTAATACTCATTTTCTATCTGTAGTTGATTTACGCTGAGTTGCTTATACTCGCTATTCTCTTTGAGACCGATTGTTTGATACGCAGGTTCGGGAGTCGTTATGGCCTTATCGAGATCATTAATGTAGTCATCAAGGTTATTTATTGACATATCGAGTCGGGCCTGAGTATGGCTGTTGTAACCCAAATCGCTCATACGAAGAGAAGTTCCGAAGGGTTTGTAGAAAGTCCCGCAGTTTAGACTCTTCATTCCGGGCCCTACATCCCCACCGAATGACTTGCAGACAGCTGGGGATGCACCAAAAAGATAAAGGATAAGCCAACCAAAGCGTTGAAAATTTCGCACAAGTCCAAGATAAGCATCTGACCGAAATTCGTTCTCAGTAGTACGACTTTGCTCCAGTTCCATATAGATTGGCCAGAACGTCGTTGGCAAAGAATAGTTAAAATGGATCCCAGCAATTATCTGCATAGTCCTACCGTAACGGTAACTAAGACCATTTCGATAAATTGTCTTCATTCGACCGATGTTTGACTCGCCATAATACGCAATTGGTATTTGCCAATCTTCCGAAATACGGCAGGGCATACTCGTAGCCCACAGAAGTTCTTCGCCCATTGCATCATAGCTAAACTGATGTATATCGCACAGAAAGCGTAGCACTTCCCAGGTATTCAAAAACGATGGTGTAATGAATTCGAGCAATGCTTCTGAGAAGTCAGTTGTGATAAAGCGGTTGGTCAGTGCAGAGCCTAGAGATTTCGGATGTGGACGGTCAGATAAATAACCATCCGTTCGAACACGCAAAGATTCTTTTTCGATACCTATTAGGCTATTCCACAAAACATCAGGCGAACTTGCGGCTAGCTTATTAATGCGTTTTTCGAATGTCTTGGTCAAAGCGACAATCTCCGGCCAGACTCATATCGCAATTACTTAATCTTCATGCAATATGAAAATTAGTAGCATAACAGTGTCCGAACTATATCAGTCAATACTACGGAAAATGAGTGATAGTGAGTCTTTAATATTTTTCTACCATAAGGACAATGTTAGATATAATTCTATACTTCTGTACCATTCTGCAAAATGATTAAATAGTGTATTGTTAGTTTGAATCACGGAACTGTATTGCTTTTGAGAGCTACAAGGTTCGCAAAAGGTCAAAATTATGAAAAATATATCTAAAGTTATATGTGTCACTGCACTTATTTTTTCAGCGCAAGCAAGTATAGGCTGCGATTACCCATCTAAAATTTCTATACCAGACGGAAATACTGTCACCAAGGAAGAAATGGTTGAAGGCATCAGAGCCATGAAAAAATGGCAAGCAGATTTGGTTGTGTACCGAACATGCATTGTAGAAGAAACTGAAGCTGCAAAAAAGGCCATTGAAACAGCAGATCCTGAAAAAGGACTAGCACAAATTACGGCACTAGAAAGACAGCTAGATTTAAAACATAACGCAAGCGTTGATGATGAAATAAAGATTGGTGCAGACTTCAACGAACAGATAGGAAATTTTAATAGTAAGAATAAAAAATAAATAGAAATTTACTACTGCTTAGCTTTCAACAATGTCTGAGTGGTCCAGACCAAGGCGATGTATGACTGCAACTAAGTTCGGTCATTTCTTGTCTAAAAATTGTTGTTGTTCATTTTGAAACAATCGCCGCCTGGCGCCCCCATAATAAACATACCGCGCGGGCCCATGTTTCTTTTCCGCCAATCCCTCACTCACAAGTTTCTGATAGCCTTTAAGGGCCATCAAAGGATTAAGTAGGTATTCGGCAATTGCAAATTATTTAGAAAAGAAAAATAACCCGTGAACTAACATTCATACGTTTATAGGTTGAAGATTTATTCTTTTATTTAAAATAAAACAATGACTTATTTAATTCGATTTCCGAAACATAAAATCTGCCCTCCAGCGAATGAAACACTAATACGCGCTCAAGGAAAAACAAACTGATGGCTACTGCAGTAGAACAACTCTTTAATACTGTAGTAACACTTCCCCCTCGAGCTAAGGTCACTTATTCTCAGGCCATGAATGTGATGCTTGTGGACTCTGCTCTGATGCTTCGATACAAAGAAGGCGACGTTGCCGCATTTGAAATATTGTATCGGCGACATAATGATTCCCTTTACCGGTATCTGCTACGACGAGGTCTTAATCACGATACGGCAGAGGACGTATTCCAAGATGTGTGGAGCAAAATTATCAAATCACGCAGTAAATATAGGCCCACCGCAAAGTTCACAACATTTCTCTATCGCGTTGCTCACAATTGTTTCATCGATCATATTCGGAGAAATAAACGGCATCTCGCAGAATCGCGCACAGATCCGAACCTCAGCGCAAATCCTACCGATGAACCAGACCTCATTGCAGAAAAGAGCTTGGCACGCAACCGTCTCGACGCTGCGCTCCTCACATTACCGGACGAACAACGTGATGTATTTCTCCTTCACGAAGAAGCGGGCCTCACTCTTGATATTATTGCTCATGTGACTGGTGTCAATCGGGAGACTGCAAAGAGTAGACTGCGTTACGCTATGAACAAGCTCAGATCAATCTTGGAAGAACCGGCTAAACGCTCCAGAGCTCAATCATGAATCAGAACAAGGGTAATAACTTGCCATCTCTCGGGAACGATCCATTAGTATCAGCCGAATATCGCGCACTTTCTACGGAGCGTACTCCCACAGCACTCGACGAAGTAGTGCTCGATCAGGCCAGAGCGGCCACTAAGAATTATTGGCCGCAGACATTCCCCTCATTATGGTTCCGCCCTATAGTTTTTACTGCAACACTCGGGCTCACACTCATGTTGTTACTCGAATTGACGACGATACCGGAATCCCAACCCATCATTGACACAGATACTAATATTGGGAGGCTACAGCCTAATATGCCAATCAGCGATGAACGCACATCACCTGGATTTTCCCAGCCCCGAAAGAACAAGAAGCCACGATTTGAAAAAGTAGAAGCATTTAGTACTTCCGCCATAACATCGTATATTGCAGCGAGATCCTGTACGGAAGAGCAGATGACCGATGCCCCGAAATGGTGGCAATGCATAACAGAGCTGAAAGAAACTGACCGGAATAATGAAGCGAAAGTTGAACTGGATTTCTTCAACGCAGTTTATCCTGAATTTGAACCACCGGATTAATGATAGAAAAACTTTCGTTGCACCATAGGTAGATGTAGGTCAGCAATGCTAAAATTGCCCCACAACGTGTGGCTTTCGATTCATAAATATCCTTGAATGATAATAAAGTGTCTTATATGACACTTCATATATTGCTGCATGAATAGTTTCTAAATCAGGACAAAAAAATGAGAACTCCCGTACGCATCACAATCACCGGTGCTGCTGGCCAAATAGGCTATCAACTCGCCTTTCGCATTGCCTCTGGACAAATGCTCGGAACAGATCAGGCTGTCATCCTTCAGCTTCTAGAAATCAAATCTATGTTACCTGCACTCGAAGGCATGGCGATGGAATTAAATGACTGTGCATTCGAGACACTGTCTGGGGTGGTAGTTACAGACGAGGCCAGCGTCGCTTTCAAAGATAGTGACTTTGCGTTGTTGGTTGGCGCGCGGCCGCGTGGTCCCAACATGGAACGCAAAGACTTGTTGGAAGCAAACGCGCAGATTTTTTCGGTCCAGGGGAAAGCTATAAATGATCATGCTAGCCGCAACATTAAGGTGCTGGTTATAGGTAATCCGGCCAACACAAATGCCCTCATTACTAGCTCCAATGCACCAGATATTGAACCTAAGAACTTTACAGCAATGACACGCCTAGATCACAACCGTGCCGCCGCACAACTCGCAAACAAAGCGGGCAAGCATGTTTCGGATGTCAAACAAGTAACAATCTGGGGAAATCATTCGGCCACACAGTATCCGGATTTTCATCATGCCACCATCGATGGCCTGCCAGCTTTAAACCTGTTAGATGAAAACTGGCTTATTGATGATTTTATACCTATCGTGCAACAGCGTGGCGCGGCCGTTATTAAGGCCAGGGGTGCATCTTCTGCAGCGTCCGCGGCTTCGGCGGCGATCGATCACATGCATGACTGGGTGTGCAACACACCAATTAACGATTGGGTTAGTATGGCAATACCTGCTGATGGCAGCTATGGCATAAAGGAAGGTGTGATCTTTTCCTACCCTGTTCGTTGTATTAATGGTAGTTACGAAATCGTGCAAGGACTCGAAATCAGCAACTTTAGCAAGCAACGATTGAAAATTACCGAAACTGAACTCAGAGAGGAGCGTGCTGCGATTGAAGAATTGCTGTAGCCTGCAATGATCTATAGCGCCTCCATGACTCCAATGATAGGGTTATTGTAACGAGGAAGAAACTTTGTCCGGTTTCATTGTCAGCCTGTTTTGGTTTCTCTTATTTGTCGGTGGTGGCATTGCCCTCGCCTACAATCGAATAAACCTGCGCACATCTACTATCGCCAGCGGCATCTCATTGCTGGGCTACACGATATTAGGCTCGGGCGGTTTCATGTGGCTCTTACTGCTATGGCTCCTATTCGGCGTCATGGTGATAACCAATATGGCTGTATTTCGCCGCGAGAAAATTACCACACCGCTCCTAGAAATCTGTCGCACCATGTTACCGTCGATGTCGGATACGGAACGGGAGGCGCTCGAAGCGGGTAACGTTTGGTGGGAAGGCGAGCTCTTTTCGGGAATGCCTAATTGGGACAAGCTGATAACCTGTCCGGCGCCGTTATTATCTGAAGACGAACAGGCATTTTTAGATGGCCCTTGCGAAGAACTATGCGCAATGCTGGATGACTGGGAGATCAATCACAACCTTGGGAATATGCCAGAGCACGTTTGGCAGTTCATAAAAAAACGCAAGTTTTTTGCGATGATCATTCCAAAAAAATATGGTGGTCTGGAATTTTCCCCATATGCCAATGCGATGGTCATCATGAAACTGGCGAGTCGTAGTGCAACTGCATCGTCGACTATCGGTGTTGCAAATTCACTCGGACCGGCGGAACTATTACTAAACTACGGTACTGAAAAACAAAAGCAACACTATCTACCCGGATTAGCTACGGCCGATGAGATTCCCTGTTTTGCATTAACATCACCGCAGGCAGGATCTGATGCTGCTGCACTAATTGACAGTGGGGTAATCTGCAAAGGTCAATGGGAAGGCAAACAGATCACTGGTATCAGACTTAATTGGGATAAGCGATACATTACGCTCGCACCTATCGCAACAGTCCTTGGCCTTGCTTTTAAATTATATGACCCCGACCACTTGATTGGTAATCAGGAAGAATACGGTATTACGGCGGCGCTTATTCCGACTAACATGCCAGGTGTCACGGTTGGGCGACGACACTATCCATTAAATATAGCATTCCAGAACGGTCCAACATCCGGAAAAGACGTATTTGTGCCCTTAGATCACATCATTGGCGGACCTAAGATGGCTGGCAAAGGTTGGAAAATGCTAGTTGAGCTTTTGGCAGTCGGTCGAGCGATTACACTACCTTCGAGCGCTGCTGGAGGCAGTCAAGCCGCTGTTTATGCCGCCGGCGCTTACACCCAGATTCGAAAACAGTTTAATGTGCCGGTCGCAAAGTTCGATGGGGTTGGTGAGGCGCTGACTCGGATAGCCGGATATACATATATTATGAATGCAGCAGTATCAGTAACTTCCAATGCTATCGGGCAGGGTGAGAAACCAGCGGTTCCATCGGCCATTTTGAAGTATCACTGCACGGAAATGGGACGCAAAGTTGCTAACGACACGATGGATGTTCACGGTGGCAAGGCCATCATGATGGGCCCAAAGAATTATGTTGCCCATGGATACATGGCTACACCGATCTCCATCACTGTAGAAGGCGCAAACATATTGACGCGCAGCCTAATCATCTTCGGCCAGGGCGTTATACGCTGTCATCCTTTCGTTCTCAGGGAATTGCACGCCGCCCAAAATGAAGATAGGGACGATGGACTCCGTGAATTCGATTCTGTGCTCTTCGAGCACATAGGTTATGCTATTAGCAACCTGGCGCGTTCACTTATCCTCGCACTGACCCATGGTAAATTTAGCACTGTACCCCTAAAAACACCGACGCGTCGTTACTACCAGAACATCAATCGGTATAGTGCAGCTTTCGCCCTGGTAGCGGACTTTTCCATACTAACCCTAGGTGGCAAGCTCAAACAGAAAGAGTTGTTATCCGCGCGCCTTGGTGATGTACTCAGTGCCATGTATCTAGCTTCCACCGTCCTCAAACATTTTGAGAATCAGGGACAGTGTACAGCTGATTTGCCTCTGGTCGAATGGTCAGTTCGAACACTGATGTACCAAGCACAAGAACAACTACACAACTTTCTACGCAATTTTCCAAACCAATTCCTCGCATTTTTCTTACGTTGCTTTATATTCCCACGCGGTCGAACATACTCAGCACCATCCGATGAGCTCGGTAAAAAAGTCGTTGATTTAATTACTCAATCCGGCGAAGCACGTGAAAGGCTAAGTCAACAGATATATAAGACACTCGAACCCGGTAATCCACTTGGTCTGTTGCAGGAGGCACTCTTATTATCGGAGAAGATGGCTCCGCTTGAAAGAAAGTTGAAGCAAGCACGAAAAGAAACTTTAATCCAGTCAGAATACCTGGGCGATCAAATCAATGAAGCTGAAATTGCTGGAGTGATTACAAAGAGCGAAGCAAAAGACTTACTCATCTATCACCAAAAGATAATGAAGCAATTGGCTGTTGACGACTTTGCACAAGACGAAATCGGTAGATCAAGCGCCCATAGTAAGGCTACACCGCAATCCCTTCCCTCTTAATAAAAATAAGACTAGAAAAAACGATAGCTTGAATGTTCAATCAGCTACTACGTACCATCATCTAAACAAATGCACAGTAAAAAATTCTTTTCGCGAGGTTAGCTACGCTGACCAGCATTTCTAAAAATACTTTCCAACATAGTTTTGATTGGTATATCTCTGTCAATCTCTAATGTATCGATTCTACTCTGACGATTGTCTTTGTCGTTCTATTTACGGCATTCTAGGACTAATATTTTAGGATTATGGGAGGCATGCGATGAAACGACCACTTATTGTATGGCACAAAGTCTTACCTGCGTTTTTCTTCTTTACGGCCTGCAGCCAGGATGATGTGAACACAACATCCATCGCCGAAGGCCCCGCCGAGAAATCAGAAGTTTCAATCAATTTAGATTCACACCTTATTTCACCAACTCCTTCGACAGAAAATGCGCGCGTATTCTTCATAAAGCCTGCCAATGGTGAAGTAGTCTCGAATCCGTTTCTGGTGGAGTTCGGATTAACCGGTATGGAAATACGACCAGCGGGTGATGATCGTTCGGATAGCGGTCACCATCACATAATTATAGATGCCGAGTTACCGACCTTCGATCTCCCTATCCCAGCAGACAAACATCACATTCATTTCGGTGATGGCAGCTCAAAAATCGAGCTTACACTTTCCCCATCAGAGCATACGCTACAACTTTTGTTTGCCGATTACCGACATATACCGCACAATCCCCCTGTATTTTCAGAACAAATTACAATTACGGTAAAATAGTTATATTGAGATTGAGATTGCACTTCATAGCAATTAAAATTTCTAAATTACGCATACTTGTCCCACCTGAAGATTGAGTCCATGGATAAAAAGAGTATAGGCATCAGCGGGCTCGCGGCATATATACCACCATACCGCGTTTGGCTAAAAGATTGGTGTGATTGGACTGGTAACCACTGGCCAAAAATTCGTGAAGTCGTGGGACGTAGTTTCCGCGTCAGAGGCTCAAATCAGAGCGTGTATACCATGGCTGCGACTGCAGTCATGCGTTTAATTAAGCAATACAATATCGATCCGTCAAACGTTAAATTCCTTGGTCTTGGTACTGAATCGAGCACAGATAATTCTGTTGGTACGATTATTGTTAAAGGGATGATTGATCGTGCACTTGCCAAAGAGGGTAAGGCACCGATTGCCCGTAACTGTGAAGTTCCGGAATTTAAACATGCATGCTTAGGCGGAGTTTATGGCATGAAAGGTGCAATCCGGCACCTCGCACTCGACGGCGCAGGGAGCCAGGCTATTGTGGTTTGTGCCGACATTGCCGAATATGCACGTGGCAGCAGTGGTGAACCAACGCAGGGCGCAGGCGCAGTTGCCATGCTTCTTGAAGAGAATCCGAAACTCGCGAAAGTCGATTTGAATCATTCAGGCGCAGCGGCTGACTATCGCATCATGGATTTTCGCAAACCCATGCTGCGTTTTTGTGGACAGGATCGGAGCGAAAGTCATCAAATACAAGACTTCCCCGTATTCAATGGCAAATACTCCAGCACCTGCTACATTGATGAAACCATACACGCACTTAATGATATGTATATAAAGCGCGGACTCGAGCCGAGTGCATACCTTCGCTCACTGGAGACTGTATTCATGCACAGGCCTTATCGTCGCATGCCGGAAACCGGGTGGGCTATTGCCTACTTGTTTGCATTGGGCAGCGGCAACGCTGAGGATAAAGGCGAGCTCGCGTCCTATTGCTACGAAGCCGGCATAGAGCCCAAAGCGCTTTCACGGGAAATGACTAGTAACCCGAAAATTACTGAACTGGTCGATACCGAGCGTCTTAATCACGAAGCTTATCCTTTGACAATGGCAGTATTGAGAATATTCCGTGCATCTCACAAGTATCGTAGCGAGGTTCTCGACAAGCTCACACTAGGTAGTGACAAAATGTTGGATCTCGGTAATCTTTATACTGCCGCGCTCCCCGCATGGATGGCTGCTGGATTCGAGCAAGCACTCGATGAAGGGCGCGACCTCGATGGTAATGAAGTGCTGACTCTTGGATATGGTAGCGGCGATGCAGCAGAAGTTATTCCCGTAGTTGTTTCTAAGGAGTGGAAAAAAATGACTGAATTGATTCGTTTCAGTGAGGCAATGGAATTTGCGATTGATCTCGATTTTAAACAGTACAAAGCACTACACGATGGACGCAGAATCAAAGGCCTAGACTACCTACCAAAGAACGAATTCGTTATTGAAA
>Ga0315336_1000614_pt1 | contig 90854 bp, 94 predicted proteins | sample ASW5metaG_FD_204512 | JGI IMG/M metagenome (GOLD analysis project Ga0315336, IMG submission 204512) | Ammonia-oxidizing marine archaeal communities from Monterey Bay, California, United States - ASW #5 | ecosystem: Environmental > Aquatic > Marine > Intertidal zone | place: USA: California...
CGGTGAGGGATAGCGCCCGACGCGCTCGATGATCGGCACCTCGAGGCCCAGGGTGGCCAGGCAGGCTGCGACGGTTTCTTTGGCGGCGGCGGCGTTGGGGCATGACGGTGAGCTGAGAATCTCGATACGCATGTTGATCACTTCTGTGCGGTTAGCGTTGCGGCGGCGACGGTTTCGATGTCGCACAGGATTGGGCAGTCCCGTTCGGCTCGGGGCTGACCGCAAGTGTCGATGAGGCGGGCCAGCGCGTCACGCATGCCGACAAGTTCGTCGATGCGCCGTTGCAAGTCAGTGACGCGGGTGCGGGCCATGGCGTGCGCCTCCTCGCACGAAGCGGGCCCGCCCTGGGCCAAGTGCAACAGGTCCTCGATGTCATCGAGGGTGAAGCCGAGTTGTTGGGCACGCTTGATGAAGCGCACTACTCGCACCGCGTCGGGGGTGTAGGCGCGGTACCCACAGCGGGTCCGCTCGGGCTCGGGCAGCAGGCCCCGGCGTTCGTAGTACCGCAGCGTTTGGGCGTTTACCTGCGCTTGCGTTGCGACCTCGCTGGTTCTCACCCCACCAGCATGAACCCTGTACCCAACTACCGGGTCAAGGCCGCCACATCATCCCCTGTGCGCGGGAGGCCACTGGGCAAGACGAGAACTAGGACAATCGGGTCTCGATGCGGTTGAGGAGATCGGCGACGCGGTATGCAATGTCGTCGCGGATCAGTCGCATCCGTTCGATACCGTCGATCCCTCGCTCGGACGGCTCGTCGGTGTCCCAATTCTCGAAACAGGTGCCGTCGACCGGCTCGACGTGAGCCTCGCTACCCAACGTAACCACGATGTCGACCTCGCGCAGCAGCCCGCCGATCGGCTTGGGTTTCTCCTTGCTGATGTCCACGCCGATCTCGGCGAGCGCCTCTGCGGAGAGGGCGTTAACGGCGGTACCCGGCTCGGTGCCAGCCGAGTACACAGCTATGGCGTCGCCGGCGATCTTGCGCATGAGGCCTGCGGCCATCTGCGACTTGCCGCCATTTTTCACACACACGAATAGCACGGAGGGCGTGGGGGCTTCGGTTATCAAGTTCTGTCGGGTCAGGCGACGGGGGTGACGCCGAGGTCGGCTAGCAGACGGCGGACACGCTCCTCGATGTCGTCGCGGATCGGCCGTACGGCGTCGACGGTCTGTCCGGCGGGGTCGGGTAGTACCCATTCTTCGTAGCGTTTTCCGGGGAAGACGGGGCAGGCATCACCGCAGCCCATGGTGACTACGACATCGGCTGCTTGGACGATCTCGTCGGTCCACGGCTTGGGGAACTCGCCGGTGATGTCGATACCTACCTCGGCCATTGCGTGCACGGCGGCTGGGTTGATCTCGTTGCCGGGTTCGGACCCACCCGACCAGGCGACGCCTAGGTTGCCTGCGAGGTGGTTGAAGTAGCCGAGGGCCATCTGAGAGCGGCCTGCGTTATGGGTGCACAGGAACAGCACGGTGGGCTTGGTGTCGGTGATCTTGCCCTCGACGCGGGCCAAGGCGGTGAGGCGTTGGCGTGCCCATCGTTCGGCGAGAAGCGGCAGGAAGTTGGGGATGGTGGCACGTCCGGCGAACTGGTCGTAGGAAGAGTGCAGGAACCGCTCGATGGTCTCGACGCCGAAGTGCTCGCCGAACTCGTCGTGCAGTCTGGTGGCGGCGGTCCGTAATGCGAGGCGCTGGTCGATGGACAGGTCTGCGCGGTGGTGGTCGACGGGGCTGTCGGTCATGTCGAACTCCGTTGATCGGCGTGGATTTCGGTGCTGTGCGGGACGACGATGTTGTCGGCGGCAACGCTGGGGTACAGGGCCGCGGTCAGTGCCAACCCGATGAGTGCGCCGAGGATCTGGGCGGCGATGAAGCCGGGCGCGGAAGAGGGGTCGATTCCGGCGAAGGTATCGGAGAACATCCGACCGACGGTGACGGCGGGGTTGGCGAATGACGTGCTGCTGGTAAACCAGTAGGCTGCGCCGATGTATGCGCCGACGGCGGCGGCCGACAGTGCGGCGCGTCCGGTGCGGGCCAAGGCGAAGATCAGGACAATCAGTCCTGCGGTGGCGACGATCTCGCCAACGAGGTGGCCGGTCGTGATGCGGTCCTTGCTGGCGATTTCGAAGATCTGGCGGTCGAACATGATGTTGGCCAGGATCGCGCCAACGATGCCGCCGACGGTCTGTGCGACCGTGTAGGAGGCGACGTGGCCGGCGCTGATGCCGGTCGCGGCGCGACGTCCCAGCAGCCAGTCCGCCGCTGATACAACTGGGTTGAAGTGCGCCCCGGATATCGGGCCGAACATCAGGATCAGGGCGGCCAACCCGAACACGGTGGCGGTCGAGTTCTCCAGCAGTTGCAGTCCGATGTCGTCGGGCGAGAGCTGTTGGGCCGCAATGCCGGAGCCGACGACGATCGTGACGAGCAGCGCGGTTCCGGTGAATTCGGCGAGCAGTCGTCGAGGCATAGCAACCGGATGAGTCACGAGCTGCTCAGCATGGCGGTGTCGGTTTCGAGGAGCAACGAAAGCTGCTGCAGGGCATCGGTGACGACGCGGTAGTAGACCCACGAGCCGCGCCGTTCGCTGTCGAGCAACCCGGCGGTCCGCAGAATCTTCAGGTGATGGGAGATAGTTGGTTGGGTCAAGTCGATCCCAGCAGACAGCTCGCACACACACGCCTCACCGCCGGCATGGCTGGCGACCACGCTAAGCAATCGAAGCCTGACTGGGTCCGACAGCGCCTTGAGCTTGATCGCCAGCGAGGTCGCAGCTTCCGAGGACAGGGGTCGTCGGGTCAGGGGCGCGATGACGCAGCCGGTGGCGTCAGTGAGCTGTACATCTGACTTCGACATCCATCGATATTGATAAACATCGAATCAGGTTACAAGCGAACAGGCGGTGAACAGACTCCGAGTGTCACTGTGTTGCGGTAAGCGTGAGCTGGTCGGCGTGAAAATCAAAGTGCCGCCCGGGATACCGGTACACGTCCTCCAACGTCATGAAATCCGCGAAGAACGGGTCCCAATGAGTCGGGTAGTGCATACCGCGAGTAAAGTCATCGTCATCCTCGCTGGCCAGGTTGCGTTGCAGCGAGGCAATCACCCGGTCGATTTTTGCACCCATCCTGCGCCGGTTGTAGACCAATGCCGCTGCGCACGAGCCGTGGTAATTGATGAGGTGGAGCGGCGTGGTCGCGGCATCAAGCAGGCTGGCGTAGGCGCGGCCAAGAGGATCAGGCAAGCGGCTGACGACCCGCACAAGAAGTAATAGCCGCTGCACGACCATGTAGCCGAACACCATGTGGAACAGCAATTGCTCATTGGTCCACCGTGTTCCGAAAGAGGGTCTGCTCCAATCCTCGGGTTCGGCTGCGGCGAGTAACCGGTGAAACTCGATGCGTGCCCGCTCCAAGTCCGCGGCGATATCGTCGCGATCGACCTTTCCGTGCTCATCGGCCATCCCCCAATGATGCGCCAAATGCGGCCCGGTGTGCGGGCCGCATCAGGGTGAGGCGGGTTCAGCAGCAGGATGATCCCGCAGTCACCTTGGCATCGTCGGATGCCGTACCTCCACAGCAGACGCCACGCCCGGCGTTGCCGTCCTCGGCGGGACGCGGTGGGCTGGTGCCGAACGTGTCAGAGTCGGCGAGGACGACGATGTATACCTCCCATTTCTCACCTGCGGGTCCGGTGACCCAGACCTTGTCCTGCGTAGCGAAGCAACAGGTGGTGCCGATCTCCTCGTCAGTGAGAAGGCCTTCACTGCTGACCATCGGCGTAATGTCGCCGTGCGGGCGCGCTTATTAGGCGAAGGATCGCACCGTTCGCTGGCGGTTTGGACCGTGGGGCCATTCGGCGTCTAGCACTACCAATGCAGCGGAACGGCTGTGACCACCTCAGCTAATTGAGGCCCGCCTCTTCGTTACACGCGTCCATCTCGTCGAGGCTGGCCAAGGGGAACACGTGTTTGGTCTCGGCTTCACGAAGGCAACTTTCGTACTTGGCCTCTTGCGACTGCTGCATTCGTGGATTCCCCAGATGATGGCTAGCAACACCAGGCCACAGATCAGGACTGTAGCGCCGAGGTCCCTCCTAGTCGGATGCCTCCACCTCGAATAGTACGAACGCATGCCGGAAGCCTAGCTGGCGATTCGTGCAGCAAAGGCGTTGTCAATATTGGCGACTAGTCTGCTTCCGCTTTCGCCGCATCACCATCGAGGGCAGTGTCCATCTCTCGGCCGGCGATAGAGACGCAACCGCCGACGTCCTGATCATTCTGCGCAGTGCACAGCTTGTCGTCGGAGAGTGGAAGACGAGCGCACGCGGGCTGACCGGTGATGAGCTCGACAGGCTCTGCAAGGCCGCCGACCAGGTGGGTGCGCGAGCGACTTTCGCGGCGACGCTGGATCCAGCCCGCAGCTGCGGGCCTCTGTGGCGCGAGCAGCCGCGCCCAACGGTCGGCCGCACTTCGCACTGACTGCCGAGCACCTGTTCGACCGGCAGCCGATAGGAGCCAGTGGCAATCACAACTTGCCAGTGCCAATCACGACTTGTTCGAACCGCGAGACGACTACCCGACCCCCGTGGCCAGCAGGAATCACCTGGGCCAGAAGCGATCGACACAGCGTTCAGCAACTACCTCGAAGGCGCGGCGACCGACTACAGACAGCTGCGCCGTGCGCCGTGGATGGCCGCCCCCGACTTCATCGACCCGACGCAGCTGCCCACAACCCCTGACGACGACACCCGCTCGCAATAGGTTTTCGTCCGGTCATGTACGCGGGGGATTCGATCGATCGTGGGTCGGGCATTCGCGCGAGCCACATCACGGATAACCGCTGATATCCACCAACGCCGACCCCGGCGGCCGCCCACCAGCCGACTGAGCGCCTATAACATAAAATCAGTAGTCGATGCCCGAAGGAGGTGTGGCCATGGAACGTCAAACGGTTAAGAAGGCGACCGTCAAGAAGACGCCCGTCAAGAAGACGGTCGTCAAGAAGGTCGCTGCACGAGCCACCAAGGCATCCGCAAAGCTTGAGAATCGCGCGGTCCCCGCTGGCTACGTTCGCCCGGCGTCCGTGAAGCGGCTCCTGGCAGAGCGGCAGACGCGCCAGCGCTGATGCCGCTCACGCCGGGATACGGCGAAACTTCCCTTCCACACGACGAGCTGACCGCGCTCCTCCCCCATGTCGTCAAGGTCCTTGAAAAGCCGGTCAGCAGGGCTGCGGTCTACGACCTCGAACAAGCGGTACAAGAGCAGGTGTCCGAGGACCTCCTGACCGCTGCGTTCGACGGCTCATTGTCGCTAAACGAACTGCTCACCGATTATTTCGTCCGCGATCTTCACGAACGCCTCTATGGCGATATCTGGAGCTGGGCCGGGCGGTGGCGACAGCGAGACGTCAACATTGGGGTTGACCCAAGACAGATCGCCGTGGAACTCCGCAGCGCACTCGACAACATTCGATATCGGTGGAAGTACACTGACGACTGGACAGCCCGCGAGCTTGGCCTCGCGACGCACGCCGAAACTGTACGGGTACACCCGTTCGTCGACGGAAATGGCCGCACAACAAGGCTTCTTGCCGACCTCGTGTTCATCGCCGCCCAGGACCCTGCTGAGTTCCATTACAACTGGGACCTCGATAAGGGGCGCTACATCGAGCTGCTCCGTAGTTTCGATACGCATCGAAACGCTCGTGAGCTGGCGGCCTTCGTCGGTGTGCAACCGATTGAGTTCTAAAGCAACTCGCGGCCGCGGCCGTCGAGGGCTGCGAGCATTCGCTACAACCGTGGGGCACTCCGCCGTTCGCCTCGTGACTGAGACAAGTGCAAAGCGGCTGGTAATCGGTTCTCAAACTTTAAACGAACGCCAACCCGCGGCTGGAACGCCTTACGCCACTCGCCCAAGCAGATTCAAAGGCATTCACCTTCATGGATAAGCTCTATTATCCATGATGAACGTCGCCGTTCTCATCAGACGAATGAGCGCCGTCACCACAGCGGCGCACGCTCCCCGCTTCGTCGGTTAAGCGGTCGAAGTATATTGGCAGACCCGATGTTTCGGGACGCAGCCCGTTGATCTGGCTGTTTCCCGGGCTTTCTTATGTGGATCTGTATGAGGTGCGCACGGCACGCGCGAAGACGATCACCGTCGACACGCCGGGCATCAACGCTTATGCCGACAGTGAACGCGTGTGTCCACCCTGTCGCGGTGACCGCGGTTACGCGCGCTGAAGACCTGCGGCCTTAGCGTGGAGCCCGGCGGCGATTCCGGTTTGGCTTAGGAACTGGTCCTGTTGGGCAATGGCGCGTTATTTTCTGATGAATCAACCGGTTGCCGCCCCCGCCGGTGCGCCAACCGCCGCTTCTGTTCACCGAACGCTGCTCCGGAAAACAGCTTTCGTATGGACGGCAGGTTGGTGCTGAGACGGTCGATTGCCTCAAGCCGCGACAGAGGCGCTGTCACGCGCACCCCACTCGGCGCATGGTTTATCGTCCATTATCCGCGTCGCAGCACCGGTGACGAAGATATCTCGGTCAAGTTGAGATGCGATCTCACAAATCCACTCTTGGAGCGGACGCTGTCATCATTGGACGCGTGGCATTCAGAGCAGCGACAAAGACCGACAGCAGGCTCGCTGCACGGCTCGCAGCTTTCGCTTCACTAGGCGCCGCGACTATCCACTTCGCCGCCGCACCGACGCACTGGCAAGAGTGGATGCCGTCAGGACTGTTTTTCGTCTCACTCGCACTCCTTCAACTGATCTGGGCCAAACTGGTCCTCGCGCGAACTACGACGCCAGTGCTCGCCGCCGGCATCGTGCTGAATGTCGGAGCTGTCGCGCTTTGGGCCATGTCTCGCTCAGCAGGATCGCCGTTCGGTCCACATGCTGGCGAAGCTGAGCTGGTACAAGCTGCCGACCTTTGCGCTCTGCTGCTTGAGATCTATGTAGTGATGGGGGCCGGCTGGGTTTGGTACCGAGGCCAACGAGGAGAACCGATCTCAACGTTCGCCAACGCGATGGTTCTCCTGGGCGCCGGTGCCGTCGTCGCGTTGGCGTCGACAGTAGGAGTCGCGTCGGGTCTACGGCATGGCCATGATGAGCCGGCCGGGGCAGAATCCAATCACCACGGGCCGAGCACCGAACATGCAGATAATCATTACGGTCATCCAGAGCCCACCACTTCACCGCCTATCGTCGAGGCGATCGGCACTCCGCCAGCACCACCACCTGTCGAAGCCCCGGCTCCCGCCGCGGTGCCGCTGCAGGACAGCCACGGCGATCATGAGCATGTCGAGTGACATCTGAGTCGAATCGTGACACGCAATCATCACAGGACGAGCGGCGGCAACACCGCGACCGGCGCTTCGGCCGGGTGTCGGATCGCCGTCGACCGGTCATCGAGCTCGAGCGACTCGGCCAGAGCCTCGGCCGAGGGAACTAGCTCAATGTCGATTTAGGCCGTGCCCATACAGTCAAGGCCGGCTTCGCATCCTTCGAGCTTTGCGGGCAGCGGCCCGGCCGCGGCCCTCGTGTAGTCAAGTCCCTTTCGCGGGCGGCAAACCAACGTCGTACATGGACTGACGCTGTCAAAGTTATTTACCACCAGCCGGTGCTGATCTTGATTGCGATTCGCAGGGGGCTCCGATGCGCCGCGATCACAAACGCAGATGGGGGATCCGACGTGAGCGAACTGACCTACCGCGGCAGCGACGGGTGGCCGCTCCAAGCGACCGTCATGGGTGAGGGTTCGGTGCTGATCATCCTGCACGGCGGGGGTCCTGATCACCACAGCATGCGGCCTCTCGCTGACCAGCTGACTGACCAGTATCGCGTCGTCGTGCCCGCCCGATATCCGGGGCTACGGGCGTTCGGTCTGCGCGGACGCGAAACGCCACACATGGGCTCAGTACGTGCAGGACGTTGTTTCGCTCATGAATGCCGTCGACACCGAAGCGTCGGGACTCATCGGTGCGGGCCTAGGCGGCACCATCGCGCTGCGCACCTGCGTTAAGCATCCCGACCGGATTCGATGCGCGGTGGTGATCAGCCCAGAGGACATTGAGGATGACGAGGCGAAGGCCGCCGAGATGGCGGTGATGGACCGGTTCGCTGACCGCGTCCGCGCCGACGGCATCGAAGCCGGATGGGAGCTGTATCTGCCCTACCTCCAGCCGCTCATCGTCAACCTTGTCCGCGATGCTATCCCGCGAGCCGACGCGGCCAGCGTCGCAGCGGCAGCGGCCATCGGCCACGACCGAGCCTTCCGGTCGCCCGCCGACCTCTCTGCCGTAACAACGCCCACGCTCATCATCCCTGGCGATGACGACCGGCACCCGACCGAGCTTGCGCACCGCATCAGCGACCTGATGCACGATGCTCGAGTCGCACCCGTAAGCATGTCCCGGACCCTTCGCACCGCCGATGACATGGGACAGGCGTTCGCCCCGTCAATCCGTCACTTCCTAGAGAGCCTGTCGGCTAGTCAGTGATCCGCCGAGTCCGTCGATTCGCGAAAATCACTATATGTTGAAGCGCAATAGGTTTCGGCGGCGCATTGTGGACTTGTATATCGCCGACTCACGTCTTCCCTGTGACCAATCCGTGCAGGGCCAACCCAATGACACTGCGGCGGGCGGCATCTGAGTCCCAGTGGTGACTGGCGCGCAGGTGAATGTAGCCCCAGCCGACCATGTTGAACAGGACTGTCGCGGTCACTGTCTCGGGGACGTGGCGCAGGGTTCCATCGGCAGCACCGTCGATGAGGAGGCGCTCGAACGGCTCAGCGAAAACATCGACAGTCAGCGCATCCGGGCCAGGCCGGTGGAACACCTCGCCGTGCGCGAGGAACATTCCCGCGAGCAACGGAAGGTAATCGTCTGCGGCCCCGCACATCGCGTCCAGTGCGGCCTCTAGCCGTTGCGCCGCGGTTCCGCGTCCAGTGATAGCGGGCCATATCGCGTTGCGAAACGTCTGGGCGGCGCGTGCGGTCAGCGCGGCGACGAGCTGGTCACGTGTCACCTCGCGACGGTAAATCGTCGCCCGCGACAATCCGGCCTCGACTGCGATCCGCTCTCGCGTCGTTTCGGTCAGGCCCCAACGGGCAATCGCTGCGGCTGTCGCGTCGATGAGCCGCGGATCAATCTCCGAGGAGTTCCTAGTTCTCTCTTGACGCTGAGCCACTCGAACATCATAGTTGAGACATGCTCGTCTCAGAAGTGAACTCGCCGAGTATCACAATTTCGCCCGCCTACGGTGCGCTCGCCGCCGCTGGTGGCGCTGTGTCGTTGTTCGCCGCGTACTGGGACGACGCCTGGCACACCGACATTGGCCGAGACACCGCCTTCATCGCGCCACATCTGGCGTTGTACGGCAGCGTCGCCGCCGTGGGCCTCGTGGTGCTCGGCTGGGGACTGGTTGCCCTGGCGCGTACTCGTTCGATCCGCGCCGCACTGCGGCAGCCAGGCCTTTTGTTGGCCGGTATAGGCGGCGCGGTCACACTCGCCGCAGCCCCACTCGACGCGTTCTGGCACGAAGCCTTCGGGCGCGACGCGGTTCTGTGGAGCCCACCGCACATGCTCGTCGTGTTCGCCTCCACCACCATGGCCATCGGACTACTGGCCGGCCTGCGACCCACACGGCACGGGATTATCGAGGCCGCCCTGTCCGCATTGGTGCTCGGCGGCGCAATGATGACGGTCCTCGAGTACGACACCGATGTTCCACAGTTCAGCCAAACCCTTTACGTGCCGGTGGCTTTGATCTCGGGCCTGATCGCTGTGATCATCATCCGTGCGCTCGTTGCGCGGCCTTGCGCCGTCACTCAGGCTGTCGTCGTCTACGTCGTTGTGCGGCTCATTGTCATCGCGGCATTGATCCTGCTCGGCCGTAGTACACCTGACCTTCCGGTGGCAGTCCTTGGCCTGGCCGTGGCCGACTTGCCCTGGCGCGGACGCGTTGCACGTTACGGGGCGACCAGTGCCGCGGTCGCCGCACTGGCCTGGACCGCATCGACGCTCGGCGTGGCGAGCCAGCCTGCCGCCGCCGTCGGCGTGGTAGCCGCGCCCGTCATCGTCGTCGGCATCGCCCTCGTGCTGGCCACCTCCTGGCGCACACACGCAGTTGGCGCGACCGCCGCTGCGCTACTGGCCAGTGCCAGTATGTTGATGCTGGCCCCCGTTCCCGAGGCCATCGCCCACGATCCTGGACAGGGGCAGCCCGTTACGTCAGCGCAGGTGACTGTGGTCGGGGATGGCCGCGGGAACGTGCGGCTGGACGTTATTGCGCCTGAAGCCGACTCCCAGCTCCAGGCGGATAGGGTCGTGGCTCGCCGAGGTGGCCAGACACTCACCGCGCCGCTGAAAGAAATCGGCCCAGGCAGATTCACCGGCACCATTCGACTTCCACAGGGACGGTGGTTCGTTTATGCCGAGTTCCGGCGCGCCGGCGAGACGGTCGAAGCGTGGCTGCCCGTTGAGTCCGGATGGCAAGGAACCAGCTCTGCGGAGCGTGAGCTGTACGTACCCTCTGGCAAGCAGCCCCCAACGGCAACGCAAATCGCCAGCGGCGCAGCGATCTACGCTCTCGGTCTCATCCTGCTCGCCCTAGCGCTCATCCAAACGCGGCGCATCGTACGGCGACGCCACAATCCAGCTGAGTTTCCCGCCACCACCTAATAGGAGTCGATCGGCGAGCCTCGGATGGATAGCGGTCTGGTGCGGCGACGCTGATCGTCGAGCCGCTGGTCGGTGAGCACTGTTTTCGCCTGGAGTGATGTTTGATTCCTATGACTAGATCGTGCCCCGATCGGTTCGGTGAGGTCGCTTGTAGCGCTGATGGGGTGTCGTGCCAATTGTGAGCACTGATCCATTAGGTCGCCGCCGGGTGTCCTCGGGCTCATCATCGTGAGTCAACGACGACTGCAGGAGGTGGGTACTGATGATCTTCGTCGGCGACGACTGGGCCGAAGACCATCACGACGTGTGTCTGATGGACGAGACCGGCAAACGCTTGGCAGCCCGACGATTGCCCGAGGGCCTGGCCGGTATCCGGGCCCTGCACGAACTGATCGCCGTGCACGCCGAGGGGCCAGAGCAAGTGCTGGTCGGCATCGAAACCGATCGCGGCCTGTGGGTCTCGGCGTTGGTCGCCGCCGGCTATCAGGTGTGGGCGATCAACCCGCTGGCAGCGGCCCGTTACCGCGATCGTCACCACGTGTCGGGGGCGAAGTCCGATGCTGCCGACGCCAAGCTCTTAGCTGATTTGATCCGCACCGATCGGCACAATCACCGTCGGATCGCCGGCGACAGCCCCGATGCCGAGGCGATCAAGGTGCTGGCCCGTTCCCATCAGAGCTTGATCTGGGCGCGCACTCGGCACGCCAACATGTTGCGCAGCGGACTGCGGGAGTATTACCCCGCAGCGTTGGAGGCCTTCGACTCGCTGACCGACGGTGACGCGCTGTCCATTCTGGGCCGTGCACCCACACCCGAAGAGGGCGCTCGACTGAGCCTGTCGAAGATCGGCTCTGCACTCAAAGCCGCTGGGCGACAACGCAACATCGACATCCGTGCCGCCGAGATACAAGCCATACTGCGTCGGCAGCACCTCACCGCCTCGCCCGCGGTCGCGGCTGCGTTCGGGGCCACCACCACCGCGGCGGTGCACGTCATCGCGGCGCTGAACACTCAGATCACCGACCTCGAAACCGCGCTGGCCGACCATTTTGAGACACACCCGGACGCCGACATCTACCGCTCCCTGCCAGGACTTGGTGTCATCCTCGGCGCCCGGGTGCTCGGTGAGTTCGGGGACGACCCGAACCGATACACCACCGCCAAGTGTCGCAAGAACTACGCCGGAACATCACCGTTGACCATCGCGTCGGGTCGAAAACGTGCCGTGCTGGCCCGTCACGTCCGCAACAAACGCCTCTACGATGCCCTCGACAAATGGGCCTTCTGCGCCCTCACTCGAAGTCCCGGCGCCCGGACGTTCTACGACGAACATCGCGCCAACGGCGACACCCACCACCAGGCCCTACGCGCGCTTGGCAACCGACTCGTCGGAATCCTTCACGGCTGCCTGCGCCACCACACTCACTACGACGAACACAAAGCCTGGGCACACCGCCAAGCCGCAGCGGCTTGACGACTTACGCACCTGGGATGTCTAGTCAGCCTTGCAGTAACTGAGGAATTTCTATCCATCGGGTTCTTCGCTCAGGCTGTTGCGGTCGTCATCGAGTGTTTTCCCGAGCCCTAATTCGTCAGCGGGCGCCGCGCGGCCTGAATCCGCGCCGACGTCGACCGGCACGGCAGAGTCGTCACGACTGGGCACAGCATCCGGGGACGCCTCGACTTTGCCGGCTGCACTGAAATCGATGTCCTCGCGACCCTTCGGCGCACGGAAGAAGTAGATCAGGGCGCCGATCAGTACCACCGTGGCGGTAAATGAGTTGATCCGGATGCCGGCAATTTCGGTCGCCAAGTCGCTGCGCATCAACTCGACGAAGAACCGGCCGACACAGTAGCCCGCGACATAAAGTGCGAACAGCCGTCCATGGCCGATTCTGAATCGGCGATCCGCCCAAATCAGCATGCCGAAAACCACAACGTTCCAAAGCGACTCATAGAGGAAGGTTGGATGTACGATCTGCGCGATCTGGCCTGTCGACACACCGTCGACCGCATGCACGTCGACGACGCCCGACGGCTCACGGCGGTAGTAGATCTCCAATCCCCATGGCAGGTCGGTGGGCCGGCCGTAGAGCTCCTGGTTGAAGTAGTTGCCGATGCGGCCGATCGCCTGGGCGAGCACTATGCCCGGCGCGACGGCGTCGCCGAAGGCTGGCAACGGTATGCCGTGTCGCCGGCAGCCGATCCATGCGCCGACGCCACCGACGGCCACCGCACCCCAGATGCCCAGGCCGCCGTCCCAGATTCTCAATGTGGCGGCCCACCCAAGACCGTCGTCACCGAAGTAGGTGCGCCAGTCGGTGATCACGTGATAGAGCCGACCACCTATCAACCCAAACGGGATCGCCCATATCGCAACGTCATACACGACGCCCGGTTCGCCACCGCGGGCGATCCAGCGGCGATTTCCTATGACCAGGGCGGCGACGATGCCAACGATGATGAACATCGCGTAGGCCCGGATCGGCAGCGAACCAAGGTGCCACACCCCTTGGGGCGGGCTAGGGAAGGATGCGACCAGAGTGGTCACGGCAACCTGTACGGCATGACAGCGACGGTTGACGCCTCAATCAGAACAGACATACTCCCTCAACCGCGTACGGCCCATCAGCGAATTCGGCATGCCGCGAGCTTACTCTCATCTACTAGGACGAATAGTACGGCACAGGTGCCGCAATTCGGCGATGGAGACGTCACCGCACTTCAACAGCCGGACTACCCATCAACGTCGACCTTCGATCAGCCAGCGCGCATCTATTTCACGAGCTCGACGTCGCACATTGCGTGCTGACCATTGCGACACGGAAGTCGCACTGCCCTGAGCAGAAGAATCTCGCGTCGGTCGGCCCGTTGCGATAACCAAATTGCGATGCGGGTTCCGACCAGTCGCGACGGTAGTCTAGCGAAAAACGCGACTCTTCGGCCGCCAGATCGCCCGCTCAAGCCGGTCACCAAAGTCGCCAACTGCACTCCGCCGCATGCATTGCCGCGACGTTGCCGCCGGCCGCCGCGTTTCCAAATTCCACGCTTCGAGCAGCACTTGGGTCGCGAGCTGTTAGACGGCTGCTTCGTCGACAGACCTCACCGGCGTCCACGATCAAGGACCGCACTCCCCCTGCCCAAAGGCCGCATCCGTTGATTCAGCAGACTCCACGGATTTCATCCGCACGGGAGTGATACAGACCAGCTTTGATTAGGTTGACCCACTTGGAAAGAAACAACTCCCTATCGCACAGGTCGTTGACTCCGCTACTGATGCCCCGATTGGCTCTGTCAGAGTTCATTGATCTCCATTGGTAGTCAACAGATGCCGGTCGTATGGCTCTGTCCAGTCAAAGAACCAATGTGACCGCGGCGGGTCGAGCCTGCTTTGTGGGGAATCCGAGTTAGCCTGGCGCCGTGTGCGATCGATGCACGGGCGGGCCGCGACGGCTCGTTTCACGTCGTGACGTCCTGAGATTGGCGGCCGCCGCGCCGGCAGCTCTCGGTCTGGTGAGCGCCACGCCCGCGCTCATCGGGGCACCGCTCGCGCTAGCGCAGCCACCTCTATCAGCGGACACGGCCACGGCCACACCATCTATTCCTATCATCAGCCGCGGTCAATGGCGTGCCGACGAGTCGCTGCGGCGAGCAGCACCGGTGTACGACAACGCGATTCGAGCCGCGATCATTCACCACTCCGCAACGGGCAACACCTACGCGCCACACGAATCAGCGGCGATTGTGCGCTCGATCTACGCCTATCACACACGTTCCATGGGGTGGGCCGACATCGCCTACAACGCACTCGTGGACAAGCATGGTCAGGTTTTCGAAGGCAGGTTCGGCGGACTTGATAAACCGGTCGAGGGCTCGCACACCGGTGGATTCAACAAGGACACGTGGGCGGTCTGCCTGATCGGTGATTACGGCAGAGAAGTACCGACATCAGCGCAGCTGCGATCGATCGGCCGATTGTTGGGTTGGCGGTTGGCGCTCGGCGGAGTCGCCCCAAAAGGCACCGTGGCGCTGACATCTGCCGGCGGTCCATACACGCGATTCCGGCAGGGCATGACCCGCACGCTGCCGAGCATCTTCGCTCACCGCGATGTCGGCGATACCGCATGCCCGGGCAACGCCGCCTACGCGTTCCTGGATCGGATCCGCGAGATCGCCGCGCGCTTCAACCAACCTCTTACCGCAGAGGATGTGGCGGAGTCGTTGCGAGGCGGGGCAATCTATGCGCGATGGCAAACGCTCGGCGGTGCCAGCGGCGTACTCGGTCAGGTGCGATCGCCCGAAGCCCCCGGTTCGGGCCAGGCACGCTACGTCATATTTACCCATGGAGCAATCTACTGGTCACCGACCACCGCAGCCCAACCTTTGACCGGAGCGATCTATGACGCCTGGGCGACGCTGGGTTACGAGCGCAGCACGCTGGGCCTGCCCACGAGCGGCCAGATTCAAGAGCCGCAATGGATCGTGCAGAACTTCCAGCACGGCACGTTGAGCATGGATCGAGAGACCGGTGCGGTCACCATGGTGACCGACGGGCAGCCCCGCGTCTTGCCTGCCCTACCGCCGGGAGGACCACCCGTTCAGCTCGAGCGGTTCTCTCCGGCGCGCAACCGGATCCCCTGACCAACCTTGTGGCGGCGCTGGTCTCACGGATCCTCGCCGCGCTCCGCCGAAGGGCAATATGTCACGCAAAGTCGACCAGCAGTACGGGTTCTAGACTCCCTCGCCGTCTGACAGAGCTTCGATCGCCGCGCGCAATCTCACCGCGGCGTCGTCGGCCACGGCCTGCAGTCCTGCCCGGTCGGCGACCTGCACCATCACCTGCGGATCGATCGCGTCAACAATGACCATGCCCTCCGCGGCGGAATCGGTGCGTACCACTACGTTGCACGGCAGCAGCAAGCCGATCTGACGATCGATATCGATGGCGCGATGCGCCAATGGCGGATTGCATGCACCCAGGATCAGGTAGTCCTCGATGTCTTTGTCAAGTTTGGCCTTTAGTGTGGTCTTGACGTCGATCTCAGTAAGCACACCGAAGCCCTGATCAGCCAATGCTTTCCGAGTCCGTTCAACAGCTTCGTCGAACGTGGTGCGCAGTGTGGTTGAAATGGCGAGTGCCATAATCAATCCTCTCTGTCGATGTTGATATGCCATCGAGTGAACGCTTGGATCGTCTCTCCGCTTGGGCCGTCTGGACCATGCCCCGAGTTAATTCGCATGAGCCCGCCCCATGTTCAGCGCTTGGCCGCTCGCTTCCTGGGACGACGCAATGCGGCGCGCAGGCGCGCCGACTTCTCAGGGCCGATCTGCTCGAGAAAGTAAGTGAGCACCAGATCGGGTTGGCCTCCGGAGTTCAACGCCTCACGCATAAGACTCGCGCTGTGTTGTTCACGATTCAAGATGGTCCAATACCGGTAGGCTTTGCCGTCGCGCTCCCGCGCCAGGTAGGCCTTGCTGTGCAGATTGTCCATTGTCGACATCACTGTGGTGTATGCGATGTCGCGTTCTGCCGCAAGTTCGTCGAAAATTTCTCGCACCGTCGTCGTCGTGTCAGAACCACGGTTCCAGATGCGGTCCATGATGACGGCTTCGAGTTCGCCAAATCCGCGGGTGCGCACCATTAGCCTCCCGGCTGTCCGTGTCGAACCTGTGTCACGCATGGTGGTGCGCCCTCTCGGCGGAATGCGTACTGTCTACGTACTAAGAGCGTAATGCTGTGTCATGCCGTTTGGAAACCGAGGGCCCATTCCAATGCGTAACGTCAACAGCGGCACGTGTTCAGCGCGCAGACGCGCGGCCAGCGAGAGCCTGATGGGCAGACGCTGATGCGCGCCATCGTCACGCAACGATCATGCGATGAAGGAGCTTGGCAAAACCTCGTCGCAGCGGCGATGACGGCGTGGCCGCAATAGCGAACGACCAGGGCCGAGAGTTCGGCGCTCCCGGTCCCTGGCAACCGGAGAAAACCGTTGTCTTAGCAGCAGAACGAAGGCCAAGGCCCCATCAACGCCTAGGTTACCCGCCACCGCGCCGGACGCGTCGTTTCCTGATGTCCGACGGGCGTCACGCGACGGTGGCAGATATCGGCTCCACATGAGGACCTTGCTGCGGTGTGGGCTCATCGCGTGGGCGATCGCCGTGCTGATATCGGTGGGCCCGGGCGCGGGCAGCGCGCAGGCCCATCCCACTTTGCTGTTCACCGAACCCGCAGCAGAGACCGCGGTTGCGACGTCACCTGAGGCGATCACACTGCTGTTCAACGAACCGGTCACCATCGGCACGGGCACGATCGTGGTGCTGGATCAATCCCGCCGCGAGCTACCTGTCCGGTCGGTCAGCCTCGCCCGCGACGGCCGCTTCGTCACCGCCGCGCCGGTTTCTGCTTTGCCGCCGGGGACTTACACGGTCCGTTGGCGCGTCACCGGTGGTGACGGTGATCAGGTTGAGCAGGAGTTCCGGTTCGCGGTCGGCCTGGCGCTGTCGCCGGTCGCGCCAACCGCTTCCGCGACGCCGGCCTGGGGTGAAAGTGCCATGCGCTGGGGGCTTTTCGCCGGGTTGGCCGCCGCCGTCGGCAGCTTGATCGGTCGCCGTGCGACCGATACTGCACGTGCCGCACGCCCAGATTTGATGCCCGTGCGATCGTGGGCGCCCGCCGGGATCATGGTGGCGCTCATCGCGGCGATGGCCTTCGTCGCCAATCGAGCCATTGACGCCCGCACCGTCAGTGCGGTGTGGGATGGACGCGCGGGTGTGCTGCTGTTGATTCAGACCGGCGGACTGTTGACGGCGCTGGCCTTGGTGAGTGGGGGTCGGTGGGCGCTGGTGCCGCTGGCGGTGGTGATCGCAGCCGACGGGATCCGCTCGCATGCGGGCACAACGTTCGGCGGGTTGGGCGCGGTTCTGACCGGAGTACACCTGGCGGCGGTCACGATTTGGGTCGGCGCGCTCGTGCACACTACGCGGGCGGTGGTGGCGTGGCGAGCCGCGTCGAACGCCGTCCGTTGGGTCTTGGCCTCTTATATCCGGCTGGCGCTGTTGACCTATCTCGTGGTGATGACCACAGGAGTGATCAGCGCGCTGCTGTTAGTCCCACTGCCGCAACTGGTTTCCACCGCCTACGGCAAGGTGTTGCTGATCAAACTCGGGCTCGTCGGGGCAGCGTCGGCGGTAGCGCTGGGCGCCAGGCGGATCCACCGCGACACCCGTCGGGCAACGCGGCTACAGACGGCGATGGCCATCGAAGCCGCGGTATTGGTGGTCGTGCTGGGGGCTAGCGCCGTACTGGTGTCCACACCGCCCCCAACCGGGGGGGCGTCGGCGACGGCGCCGCAACCCACCGGTTCTGTCCTGCCGCTAGGCGCCCTGGCCGGTCAGGTGGGGATCAGCGTGACCGCCAGTGAGGGGCTGCTCTTGGTCCGGCTGTCCACACCGCGGCGCGGTGACTACTACGCTGCTGAACCCGACCAGGACTACAGTCTGGCGGCCTCGCTCGGTGCGTCGGCACTGGAGCTCACCGGCTGCGGCACCGGATGCTATTTCACGCGGCCGGTGTGGCGTAACGGTGACAATGTGCTGACTCTGCGCGCCGGAGCCACCGGCTGGACTGGCGCCTCCACCGGGCTGATTGTGTCGTGGCCACCTCACCCCGGCGCCGCCGATCTGGCTTCAGCCGTAGCCGCCACCCGCGCCGCCGGCCGGCTTGCCGTCTACGAAACCGTCACCAGCGACACCACCGCCGGCACACCCGAACCGAACCGGCTCGACCTAGACGCCGGCTTCTTCCTCTCCCAACAGCCCTACTCCGATGGCACCGCGCCGATTGCGGCTCGAACCTCGCCCCCTGCCGCTGTGGCGCGCTTAGCACTGGGTTATCCCGCCGCCTCCCTCAACGTTCAGCTCACGCTCGACGACCGCGGTCGCATCATCGAAGAAATCCTCACCGACCCAAAGCATCTCGTGACGCGCCGCATGGTCTATCCAAGCCCTGAATAACTCACATGCGGGGGCGGGCGATGCCCAGAATATGGGCCTGTGAGGGAAAGAACCGCAGCGGCGCGTAGTGGAACCGATGAAGGGATTCGATGTCGAATCCGGCGGCGCGGATCGCCGCAGCGGTGTCGCGGTTGAGATGACAGCCCCCGCCCACCCGTGACCACAGCGGCGTGAGGGCGTCCTCCAACACCGCGAACCATGGTTTGGTCGAACGCACATGCTCGAAGAATCGAAGCTGGCCGTTCGGCTTGAGCACGCGCCGCAGCTCGGCCAATGCGTTCGCCACATCAGCGACCGAGCACAACACCAGCGACGCTACAGCGGCGTCGAAGGTGGCGTCCTGCACCGGCAGCGCAGTAGCGTGACCGGCCACCACGCTCACCGGTACAGCTGTCTTTTCAGCAGCCCGCTCAGCCAGTGCCCGCAGGTGATCGTCGGGCTCGACCGCGACGACTTCTGCCACCGAGCTGGGATAGTGGCCGAAGTTCATGCCGTTGCCGGCGCCGACCTCAATGACCCGGCCCGATAGGCTCGCGAGGGCTCGATCACGATGCTGCGCAGTGCCGCGCTGCTCCGACTCGGCGCTGATTCGCTCATACATCCGCGCGAATCGAGGATGCTGAAATTCGGACAGATCCGCCATGTCGCCTCCGTTCGCCATGCCCACAATTGACATCACCGTGTGGCGTGATGTCACTGACCTTCGCCGAAGTCATATGCCGAGGGAATAATTTCACCAGCGCGGGGGACGCCGTAGACCACGGCGATTTCGTCACGATCGCCCAGCATGATGGACGCCGGGTTTCCGGCCTGCGGCGTGCCGTTGACGAAAACCCGCACGATCTTGTCATTGGCGGCGCGCAGCGCCCCGACGTTGTCGGCGGACAGACTCACCTGCCATTCCGAGAAGAGTTCGCCTAGGCTGAACCGCCTCTTCACCGGTGCCTCAACGTGAATCAGACCAGTGTCGTCGTGAGTATGCAGCGGGCTCATCGTGCCGCGCCTGGTATCGACACCCAGATTGGCGGGCACCGGCACGGGTTGTCCGTCAAGGAGCACGTCGAGATGGGCGTGAATATGCTCGACGGAGCCTTCACTGCCCATCATTGGCAACCCGGCTGCGGCGACCGCCGCACTGGCGTCCGCGGGCGCCGGCCACGGCGGCATCGTTTCTGCGCCCACGGCAATCGTGGCCGGCGGGCTCTGCAGGCTCGCCGATTCTGTGTCCGGTGTGCGCTGCCCCGGCGATTTCATGATGCTGATCATCACCATCACCACAATGGGAGCTACGAACACCACGCCCGCGGCAACCCACAACCAGCCGCTGCGTCGGCTCGACTGCGCACGCGCTATAGCCTTGCGCCCATCTCGTGAACTCTTCACCGTCGTACGGGGGCTTTTCCTCGCCGCCATGAACGCGCTCCGTTCGTCTGCATGCACGCCGCCATATATATCTACTGCGTAGCCTAGTAGCTATTCCCGGCCTACCCTGCTTTCCGCACGCGTCAATGGGGTGGCGCTCAGGCCGGTATCAAGTCCGAGGACGTCAGATGTGGTGCTGTCGCTCTGACTTCAGCTGGTCGACCTCCGCCCGCAGCCGAGTCATTTCCTCACCCTCAGCCATATCGGCCCCGTGACTGCGCCGCATCATCATGAACATCATCGCGCCCATACCAACCGGACAAGCCAGCGCAGCGGCCGCCAAGAGTAGCTGCTCCATTCGGGTCTCCCTTCGGCGCGAACGGGCCTGCGCGCCGTCGTTCACACGTATGGGCCTACGATCTACGTACACGAATAGTAGACCCGATGGGAATCCATCACCAGTGGAGAACCAATGCCCAATCGCCTACGTGCACTCGCGGTGTGCACCATCGCGGCCCTCATCGCCGTGGGATGTGCCACTGGACGCGACGCCGTCGCGCAAGGCGGCACATTCCAATTCGTATCACCAGGGGGCAAGACCGACCTCGTCTACGATCCATCCCAGACCCGCGGCACCATCGGCGACCTCACGGGACCGGCCGTGATGGACGATCGACCTATCCATCTATCCGACTTCGCCGGCAAGGTCGTCGTGATCAACATCTGGGGATCCTGGTGCGCTCCCTGCCGCACCGAATCTCCTGAACTCGAGAAAGTCTTCGACGAGACAGAACCCCTCGGCGTCGCATTCTTGGGCATCGATGTGCGTGACGACCGTTCTGCGGCCAAGGACTTCGTCACCGACCGCAACGTCCGCTACCCGTCGATCTTCGATCCCTCAATGCGGAGCTTGATCGCCCTAGGCAAGGGCTACCCCACTAGCGTCGTGCCCACCACGCTAGTGCTCGACCGCAAACATCGCGTCGCAGCCGTGTTCTTGAGAGCGCTGCTCGCCGAGGATCTGCGGCCCGTCGTGCAGCGCATCGCGGCAGAGCCGTGACTGTACACGCGCAGGGTATCGGTGCCCGGTATCTCTCCTATCTCGCCGGTGCCGCGGGCGCCGACGTATCGGCGGAAGGGGCCGCCGACGGCGCGGGATTCGTGGCGCCTGGCCGGTGCCGCCCTCTTGTTCGTCGCCGGTTTCATCGTCGTGTTTGTGGCCGCGACGGCGTCGGCGTTCGGGTTGATTGGCACCTTGGTGCTGAACCGAGACATGCTGCAGCAGATCGGGGGCGTGCTCACCATCATTATGGGGCTGGTGTTCATCGGGCTCATCCCAATGCTGCAGCACGACATCAGGTTTCACCGCCCGGCGGATTACTGGCATTGTCGGCGCACCGCTGCTCGGCGCGACGTTCGGGTTTGGTTGGACGCCGTGCTTGGGGCCCACCTTCGCCGGCGTCCTTTCCGTAGCCGCCGGAACGCAAGGGGTCACTGCGGCACGTGGTGTGCTGCTCATCGTCGCGTACCGCCTGGCCTGTGGGTGCCATTTGTCGTGCTGGCGCTGGAAACGAGCGCGATGCAGCGTTGGTGGGGCTGGCTGCGACCCAACACCCGGCGCATTCACATCGCCGGGGGATCATCCTGGTCGCTGTTGGTGTCGCACTGCTCACCGGAGCGTGGGCCGACTTTGTCGGCTGGATCCGCGACCAATTCGTGACGGCCACAGTGCTGCCGATATGAGCCCCTCTTTCATCCAGGGTGACCGCACGTGAAGGTGCCCACCAGCCACGTGACCCAGCCGGCGTAGAGGCCGCGTGAACGGATGGGCGCCAAGCACTTCGAGCTGACCGTGCAACTCGAGCGAAGCACCGTCATCGGCGCGCCACCAACACTAATCAATCACCTCCGCCACGGGTTGCACGGCACTGGACGATCAAACCCCCACTGTGACGGCATGCTCCTTATCGGCGCGGCACGGAGGGTCAAAGTACTGGCTTTGGGCGTCGCGCCCGCCGCGCCCGTTGTCGGCTAACGCATCCCGGCAACGGCGATACGGCCGCGAACCCATAGGGACTTTGGTCCATGCAGATGATGACCTTTGTGCTACGGAACAAGTACGTAGTCCCATTGGCTTCGCCACGCTAGTGGCGCACCGTTAATCCAAACCTGAACGGAAGGAAACAAGATGAAGCGCCAGTATTACCCGTGGTACGCGATAGCCTTGGCCGCCGCAATCGTCGCCGCGGTCGCCGTTGGGGTGCCAATCTCGACGCTCTTACTCCTGCTGGTGGTGTTGGCGTGCCCTCTGATGATGATGTTCATGATGGGTGGCGGCCACGGTCATGGGTCCGATGGCAGCACCGATGAAACGCATCAACACCACGACTCCTCCGGACGCTCCTAACCGATCGAGTGTCGATCGATCATGAATCACGAGGCGACCGCAACAACGGCATCCGATGAGCCGGTGACAGGGTCGTCCCCGTCTGTGCTGTCGGCGGAGGGTATCGAGAAGTCGTTTCGGCAGGGCATGTGGCCCGTGTCACACCGCCAGCCGGTGCTGCGACGCGTTGATCTGACCCTCACTCCTGGTGAGGTCGTCGGATTGGTGGGCGAGAACGGTTCCGGCAAGTCGACGATGATGAAGATCCTCGTCGGCGAATTGGCCCCCGACGCTGGCACTGTGACCCGCTCGGGGATCCTCGGCTACTGCCCGCAACAGCCGGTCGTCTACGAGCGGCTGACCTGCGACGAGCACATCGAACTGTTCGCCCGCGCCTACCGGATGACTCATGAAGCCGAACGGCGTGCACGGCGAGACCTGTACGACGCGTTGGGATTTGAACGATATGCGGGCACACGCGCCGACCGCCTCTCCGGCGGCACGCTGGCCAAGCTCAACCTCACCCTCGCGATGCTGCCCGACCCTGAGGTCTTGTTGCTGGACGAGCCCTACGCTGGATTCGACTGGGACACCTATCTGAAGTTCTGGGACCTTATGTGCCAGCGCCGCGATGCAGGCCGGTCGGTCTTGATCATCAGTCACTTTGTCGCCGACGAACATCGCTTCGACCGCATCGTCGAACTCCGCGACGGGCTGGCAGTTCCGAAGTGACCACCGCGGCCCATCGCCCGTGGCGGCCGGCGCTGCTGCTGACCCGCAGCTTCGTCGCCGACTATGTGCGCAATCCGGTGAACCTGATCGTCTTGGTCCTGGTGCCGCTGGTGTTCGTGATGGTCGCGGCCCGCTCGCTCGCCGATGCGTTTGAACTACTGGGCGGGCAACTCGGCCCCGATCTGGAGATCGCGACAGCGGGCTGGGCGGCCGGGTTTCTGTCGAGCCTGGCGATGTACTTCCAGATCCGGTCGGCCCGTGCGGCAGACCGGCGGATGCTGCTGGCCGGATTGCCTCCGGCGCGGTTGATCGCCGCCCGGGCCGGCACTGGGCTGCTGCTCGCCGGTCTGGTCTCGGCGGTGGCGTTGATCGCGTTGGCGGTGCGTACCGGCATTGACAACCCCGGCCGGGTGATCGTCGGCACCTTGATGTTTGCGCTGATCTACATGGCGATCGGCGCGCTCGTCGGTGCGGCGGTCAGCAACCCGGTCAACGGTGCGGTGGTGATCCTGCTCATCTGGATGGTCGACGTGTTCTTCGGCCCCAGCCTCGGTACCGACAAACTCTTTGCGCGCTTTTTCCCAACCCATTTCGTCACCCTATGGATGGTCGACCTACCGTCACGGCACGGGGGCCGACTGGGTGATCTCCGCATCGCCTTGGTGTGGCTCGCGGGAGCGATCGCCGTGGCCGGCGCGGTGCTCGCAACCGGTTCACGCACCGCTCGACGCGCCCGCCGATCGTCGGGCCAGTTCGTGACTGCGGTGCGGTTTGGACTGGTCGATCTACGCCGCAACCCCGTGCTGTTTGTGCTGCTGGTGATCGTGCCCGCGACCTTCATCCTGCTGGCGGAAGCCACCACCCCGGCGCGCACACAAGTCGTCGGCGTAACCGAGAACGGCGCCACCACCAATCAGCCGTTCTGGTTCCCTGAGGTGCACGCAGGCACGATGGCGCCCATCGCGATCGCGTCGCTGGCCGCGCTGGCCGGCATGTTCGTAGTCATCGACGCCGCCGGCGCAGACCGTAGGCTGCGGCTCGCCGGCTACCGCACCTGGATCGCGGTATCAGCGCGTCTAACCGTCGTCTTCGTCGCCGTCATCGTCATCTCCGGAGCAGGGCTCGCCGTCACGGCCACCGTGTTCGACGCCCGACAATGGGTCTGGTTTGCCGCCGCCAATGTCCTGCTGGCAGCGACTTATGCACTCATCGGTGTCATCATCGGGCCCCTGTTCGGCCGCGTCGCCGGGGTATTCATCGCCTTCCTCGTCCCATTCCTCGACCTCGGCATCGTCCAAAGCCCCATGCTTCGCCCCGTACCCGAGCAGTGGGCCAATCTGCTGCCCGGATACGGCTGGACAAAGGTACTTTTCGACACTGGCCTGACCGCACAATTCGACCAGACCGCACCGCTGCTGGCCGGACTGGCCTGGCTCAGCGGGCTGCTGGTCATTGCCGCGTTTGTCCTTGCACGCGCACGCGCGTAGGGCCCCAACCTTCTTGGTGGGATGGGCGGTGACAGCCTGGCCGGGTCCCAATCGTCTCGGCGCCAACAGCGGTCGCAGGATGAGAACCCTCTTCGCAATGTCGCATCCCAGACTTCTCAGCGTCAAAGAGAAAGCGCACGCTGACTGTATTCGCACGTCGGCGAATCCAATCGCTCGGAGTTTCTCGAGCTGCGATCGCCGCATTGCGCATTGCATGCGCCTTGGTGTGCCCCGTGATCCAGCGTTGATGCACTTGACCTTTCCGCTGACCTTTCCGCATGCTGCCTCACAGATCGATGCCCCACGAGCGACACAACAACGATCAAAGACGCCGACGAGCCGCAAAGACCCTGGTTCGGTGGGTTCATCGCGAGCTGTCCCTGTACGGCGTACGGCCCGAATTCGGGTGTGCGAGCCGAATCGGGCCACGAACGCCGCTAGTGTCCGTGGTGCTCGTCGTTCGGCTGTGGCCCAGGATCGTCTTCGGCGCGCGGGGCCAGTGCTGGCACATCGAGGGTGATCGTCGCGGCCGTAGGCACGGCGGGCGGTCGGGGCGAATAGCTGACGCCGTTGGGCTCCTTCCCGACGGCGATCGTCGCCAGTGCCGACAGATTGGTTAGGTCGATGACCGACACCGTGTTGTCGAAGATGTTGGTCACCCAAGCCCGCGTGCCGGAGGTGTCGATGACTACGCCGTGTGGCCCTGACCCGGTGCCGACGGTTCCGCGGACGGTCATCGCCGCCGTGTCAATCACCGACAGTGTATTTCCGGGCTTATCGGAGGTGCCTTGATCGGCGCTGAGCACCGTCTTCTCATCCGGCGTCAGATACAACTGCACCGGTGCGGTGGGCACGCGGGCGCTGCCGACGACGGTGCGTGAGATGAGGTCTACTTTCACCACCGCTGGAGGTTCGGCGATGCCGCTGTAGGCATAGCGGCCGTCGGCGGTGACCGCGACCTGTAATGGTCCCCTGCCCACGGGCACTGCGCCGGTGGACTGATCAGTAGTGGGATCGATCAGATCCAACCTGTCCGCCGTGGTATTGGCGACCACGATCACCGAGCCGCCGGCCGCGGGCCGGAGTCCGTGCGGCATGCCTCCGAGGTCGATCCGGCCCACAGGTATTAATCCAGGACCCTGGTACACCGACACGGTGCCATCGTCGGCGTTGGTGACGTAGACCTTGCCGTTTGGCGCCTCGATCACGTGCGCCGGAGCTGATCCGGTGGAGGCGACACCCTTGATCGTGTACGTCGCCGCGTCGATGGCCATGACCTGATTGGCGCCGCTCACGGTGTAGGCACTCGCCCCGTCGCGGCCCACCTGAACGTTATGAGGCTTCTTGACGCCCGTCACAGTTGTCACCACCGTGTTAGTGGCCGTGTCGAGGACGGTCAGGCTGTCCGCGCCCTCGTCGGCCACCCACACCGAACCCCTGGGTCCAGACGGTTCTGCCGAGGGTGTGGTCTGCGCCTGATCGCGCGAACCAACGACGGTTCCATTGGAGCAGGCTGGAAGCGCCGCAGTGAGTACCAATACCGCTGTAACCGCAACGAATTGGATCCAGTGCCAGCCCCGACCCCAGCCGTCGGGCCGTTTCCACATCCGGCCTTCGCCGTCGTACATGATAGCTACATCCCCTCGAGATCGACCCCCGCGTTGTGGCACCAGCTTGCGCTGGCTGTGCAGTGTCTCGTAGGGCCGATGGACCTTGGTGGGTACCCCAAATGGCTCCCGTTAGCCCTGGGCGATGGCCACTGCGTCAGAGCAGGTTCTGTCTTGATGCACCTCTTGGCGAGGATTTCGTGATCGTCAACCCTGGCCGCAATCGCCGGTCAGAATTGAGCGTCAGGGAGCCGCCGACGCCATGAACTCAGTCAGGTCACCATCGCCACCACGGTCGCCGCGATCCACAACGCGGCGGCGGCAAACAGCACCCACCGAAATGCCGAGTGCAGCATGATGTTGACCAGCGCCATGACCCCGATCGACGACGCGCCAGCGACCGCCAGCACTGCCACACCCGCCGGATCGCCGTACCGCACGTCAGTGGCGGCCAGGTAGGTGGTAAGTGTCCCGGCAGCCACCGCATAGCCGCCGAGGACGGTGAACACAAGCCGCAGCCACCGACCAAGGCGGGGTACCGCAGTGTCGACCTCATCGGCGTTACGGTGCAGGTAGCGCAGGTCCTTTGGCAGCAGCGCGGGCCGGACTAACAGGAAGAAGCCCCCGATGCCGATAAGGGTCACGCCACCAGCTTCGAACAGTCATGGCTGCGATCTCAGTGCACTGGTGTGTCCATTCACCCGCGACGGTACCTCACCTCTGGACGAGGGACGTGCGCTTCGTTTTACGCGTGAGCGCGCGGATATGGGGCACGAAGGCTGGAGTTCGCGCCGCATAGTCGTTCCACTCCTGGCCGAATTGTTCTGCGACCGCGTGTTCTTCACTGCGAGCCAATCGCGCGTAGACGTAGACCAGCACGGGGAACATGATCAGCGTGGGGATTGTCGGCCACTGCAGCACGAAGCCGATCATCACGAGCAGGAAGCCGTCATATTGTGGGTGACGTACCCGGGCATACGGTCCCGTTGTGGCGAGTTGTTTGGATTGGGCTGCGTCGTGCAGATGGCGCCAGCCGACCGCGATGAGCCAGAAACCGCCACCAATTGCCGCGTAGCTGGCGAGGTGGAAGGGACTCAGGTGTGGGTCGCCGGTCCAACCGATGAGGTCGTTCCACAGGTGCCCGCCGGCATGGGTGTCGCGCAGTAATGGGAACCGAGATCCCAGCCAGCTCCCAAGCAGGTACACGGTGAGCGGGATGCCGTACATTTCGGTGAACAACGCCACCAGGAAAGCCGTGTAGGCGCCCATCGCCCGCCAGTCGCGATTTGTCTTGGGGTGAAAGAAACTGAGCCCAAATGCCGCGAATAGTAAAGTGTTTACAATCACTAACGGCCACAAGCCATAGGCTGCATCTGCCATCGCATCCACCTCCCGATGGTTGACGAACTCGGTGTTCTAGAGCTTTCCGGCAGAGTCGGGGTTGTCGTGGGTATCACCGGAGTCATCTTTGGAGTCATGACCGTGGCCGCCGTCCATCATGAACATCATTATCACTGGGCACGCCAGAACGATTAGCAGCAACAACAGTGTCGACACCGGAGCACCGAGGGCGACCGCGCCGACAATCACAGCGGCCAGAGCGACCGCGTACCACGGGAAGTGCTGACGCTTCATCGTTGTTCCTGTTCTCGAGAGTTACCCTTGCAACGTTGCGCCAGCCCATTGAGCGATACCAATGGCACTATGTACCTACTACGTAGAACCGAAGGCCGCAGTCTCGATTGACCAAAGTCCTTCGCGGGTGCTGGCCGGCCGCGATGCCGGGCACTAGCTCGAACCATGTCGATCCGATTCGGGCCGGTCGCCGGGACAGTGGGCACATCTCGGCGCGGACAGACTCCGGCGCCTCATACTATGTGCATTAGTAGATGGTGCAGCGACGATCCGGGGACCAAAAGATGTCGATAGCTGTGGTTCGCAAGGACCGAATACACCTCAAGCTGCTAGCCTCAGACTTCCGCAGCCCGCACCCGGGAGAAACACGCAGTTCAGCGGGAGCGTGCTGATGCAACTCCACCATCTTCCAGCGCCTTCGGGACGTACCCGCAATGGGTATGGCGCGGCGATTTTCGATATGGACGGGGTGGTAACCGACACCGCCGGCGTGCATGCAGCGGCGTGGAAACTGCTGTTCGACAAGGTTCTTCCCACGATCGGGGGTGCCGACCAGGAGCCCTTCGACGCCGATCGGGACTACCGTACCTACGTCGACGGGCGGACCCGCGAAGGCGGCATCACCACATTCCTCGGCGCGCGCCGCCTCCAGGTGCCCACCGGAGCTGTCGATGATGGCCCGGAGCGGCTGACGGTCTACGGGCTCGGCGCACGCAAACAGCGCATCTTCGAAGACCTGCTCGCCGAAGTGGGTGTCGCGGTGTTTCCCGACGCAAGGCAACTGCTCATCGAACTGCAGGCGAGCAATGTGCCGACCGCGCTGGTGACCTCGAGTCGCAACAGTCAGGCGGTGCTCGACGCGGCCGGGGTGACGAACTTCTTCACTGTGCGTGTCGATGGCATCGACGCGATGCGGTTGTCGCTGGCCGGGAAACCCGACCCGGCGATGTTCATCGAAGCCGCTCGTCGCCTCTCCGTACCGCCGTGCGATGCGATGGTGTTCGAAGATGCCGCGGCCGGAGTCAGCGCCGCCGCACACGGGGGCTTTGGTCTGGTCGTGGGGGTCGACCGCGCCGGGACCGGGCCGCAGCTGACCGACGCGGGGGCCGATGTGGTGGTTAGCGATCTCACGCAGATACCGGGCTCCCCGCGTCGTCCCTGCCGAACAGAAGAGGGATGGTGCGGCGGAGCGGTGGTCTCCGAGCAGATCGGGTGGAGATTGGTCTACGACGCTGTTGACCCAGCGCGTGAAGGGACCCGAGAGGCGCTGTGCACCCTCGGAAACGGGTATTGGGCCACCCGTGGCGCCGTCCCCGGCGGCACCCCCGACGACGTCCATTACCCCGGGACCTACCTAGCGGGCGTCTACAACCGGCTCACGACAACGCTTAACGGGAACACGAGCGAGGCCGAGCATTTGGTCAACGCCCCGGACTGGACGTATCTGACGGCGCGGTTCCCCGGCGGGTCGCCGTTGCGTCCCGGGTCGCCGGCGATGGTGAGCCACGAACAAACACTCGACATTCGCGCCGGTGTACTGACGCGGGCCAATCGTTACCGTGACGAGGCGGGTCGCACGGTGCGAGTCAGGTCACGGCAGATACAGTCGCTGACCGATCCGCACCTGGCCGGGCTGGAAGTCACCCTCGAATCCGAAAACTGGTCCGGGGAAATGATTGTCGAGTCCGGGATCAACGCCGACGTCGCCAACCGCAATGTGGCCGCAGACCACGCCCTGGCCCATCACCATCTCATCCCCACCGCCACAACAGAAATGGATGGTGAGACTGTGCTGGTCGATGTTGTGACAACCCAGTCGCGCATCAGCGTCGCCATCGCGGCCCGCACCGGCATCCGCGGTGCCGACGCGGTGATCCGCCGCGAGCCCGTCCTGCAGCGGGCGTACGCGGGTCATACGTTCACCGTGCACCTCGAGCCGGGCAGGCCGGTGACCATCGAGAAGATCGCGGCGGTGGCGACCTCCCGGGATCGGGCCGTGTCGACCGCCGCGTTGGACGCACGCAACCGCATAGGCCGGGCTCCCGGATTCGACGAACTGCTCGACGACCACACGCAGGCCTGGGACCAACTGTGGGAGCGATTCGGGATCGATCTGACTGCGGACCCGCAGCAGTCGCTGGCATTGAATCTGCACATTTTCCATGTGTTGCAGACGGTTTCGGCCGGGAAGCCAGATCTTGACGCCGGCTTGCCGGCGCGCGGTCTGCACGGCGAGGGTTACCGCGGCCACATCTTCTGGGATGAACTGTTTGTCTATCCGATGCTGACCCTGCGCAGACCCGAACTGACCCGGTCGTTCCTGCTGTACCGGTATCGCCGCCTGGACGCCGCCCGCGCCGCTGCCCGCGCCGCCGGCCTGGCTGGTGCGTTGTTTCCGTGGCAGTCCGGCAGCGATGGCCGCGAAGAAACACCTACGCAATTGTTCAATGCCCGCAACGGGCAATGGATGCCCGACAACTCTCATCGTCAGCACCATGTCGGGCTGGCCGTGGCCTACAGCGTGTGGCAGTACTACCAGGCCACCACTGACGTCGGTTTTCTGGTCGACTACGGGGCGGAAATCCTCGTCGAAGTCGCGCGGCTGTTCGCCAGCTTGGCCGTGCACGCTCCCACGGATGACCGCTTCGACATCGTCGGAGTGATGGGGCCCGACGAATACCACGACGGCTACCCTGATGAGCCCGGGCAGGGGCTGCGCAACAACGCCTATACCAATGTGCTGGCCGCCTGGGTGCTTGCCCGCGTCGAGGACACGGTGGCGCTGCTCACGGATCGTGACTGTGGATCACTGTGGCGCCGACTGCAACTCACGCCCGACGAGCGGGCACGCTGGCGCCGGGTCAGCACGAGGCTGCGGGTGCCATTCCACGACGGCGTCATCAGCCAATTCGAAGGCTATGGCCAGTTGCAGGAATTCGATTGGGACAGCTACCGCAGCCGGTACGGCAACATCGGTCGCCTGGATCTGATCCTGCACGCCGAGGGCGCCACCACCAACAGCTACAAGCTGTCCAAACAAGCCGACGTGCTGATGCTGTTCTACCTGTTTTCGGCCGAAGAACTGCGCAGCGTGTTCGCCGGGCTGGGCTACGAGCTGGCGCCCGAGCTGATCGTCCGCACAGTGAGCTATTACCTGGCCCGCACCAGTCACGGGTCCACGTTGAGCAGGCTGGCCCATGGGTGGGTGTTGGCGCGCACCGACCGGCGAGGGTCGTGGTCGCTGTTCAGCGAGGCGCTGCAGGCCGACCTGGCCGATACCCAAGGGGGCACCACTCGCGAAGGTGTTCACCTCGGCGCCATGGCCGGCACCGCCGACATGGTGATCCGCTGCTACGGCGGCGTGGAAACCCGACAGAATGTGCTATGGCTGCACCCGGTGTTGCCCGCCGAACTCGCCGAAGCATCGTTTCAGCTCAGCTATCGCGGTCAGCCGATCAGTGTCAATCTGACCCAGAACCGGGCCCGGGTAAACCTCCACCCCTGTTCGGCCGCACCAGTACGACTCTGCATCGAGGGCATCGAAAAGACACTCAACGCGGGCGAGGTCTGGGAAGTGACTCTGCCCGCCACCGTCGAGACGAAAACCTAGGCCATGGCCCACGTTGAGCACTACCGTCAGATCGCTGAAACCCTGGCGCGCCACGGGTTTGGATTCGCCATCGGCGTAGCGGGTTTGCAGAATTGGGTGCCACTGCACCGCGGGCTGATCGGCCATGAAAGTCGCGAAGAGCCGTATTCGAACCCGGAGCATCTACGACTAGCCCTCGAGCAGCTCGGCCCGACCTACATCAAGCTGGGCCAGATCCTGTCCACCCGCCCGGATCTGCTGCCCGCACCGTACCGATCCGAACTGGCAAAACTGCAGGACTCCGCCCCACCGGTTCCGGGTCCGGTGATCGCCGATCTCATCGAGCGTGAGCTCGGAGATGTACCCTCGCAGGTGTTCGCATCGTTCGACCTGGAGCCGCTGGCCAGCGCGTCGCTCGGACAGGCACACGCCGCGACGCTGCACGACGGGACCGACGTAGTCGTCAAGGTGCGCCGCCCGCGTATCGTCGAACAGGTCGAGCAGGACCTGGAGGTGCTGCGCAATCTGGCTATCCGCGCCGATCGGCGCTGGGAGGCCGCCGCCGACTACGATCTGGTGGGTATCGCCGAGGAGTTCGCCGATACGTTGCGGGCCGAAGTTGACTACGTGCACGAAGGCCGCAACGCCGAGCGATTCGCCGCCAACTTCGCCGCGAGCCAGACCATCCGCATCCCCCAAATCTATTGGGACACCACCACATCGCGGGTGCTGACCATTGAGCGCATCAGCGGGATCAAGGTCAATGATCTGGCGGCGCTCGACGCCGCCGGCATCGAGCGGCGAGTCTTGGCGGACAACGCCGCTCAGGCGATCGCGAAGATGATCTTCGAGGACGGGTTCTTCCACGCCGATCCGCATCCAGGCAATCTTTTCGTCCAATCCGACGGCCGAATTGGATTGATCGATTTCGGCATGGTCGGAGAAGTCGACGAGGCCCTGCGCGAGGCATTGAGCAGGCTGCTTATCGCGCTGGCCGGTCGCGATCCTCGTCGCGTGGCGCTGGCAGTCATCGAGCTAACTTCGTCGCGGACCACGGTCAACATCTCGGCCCTCGCCACCGACTTGGCACCCATCCTGGAGCGTTACACCGAACGAGCGCTCGTAGATGTTCCGGTTGGAGCCTTGATCCAAGACGTCCTGGCGGTGGTCCGTCAGCACCACCTGAGGCTGCCACGAGGCCTGGCGCTGCTGTCGAAGATGCTCGTGATGGCAGAAGGCCTGGGCACAGAACTCGATCCACAGTTTCAGCTGAGCCAGGTCATCGGCCCCTACGCGCGGCGACTTGTTGCCAGCCGCTACTCCCCCGAGGGCATCGTCCGCCAACTGAGACGCGCCGGTGTCGACGTGCTCGACGTCGTCGCGGAGCTTCCCGTTCAGCTGCGCCGGATGCGCGACATGCTCGACGCGGGCGGACCCGAAGTTCACCTTCGCACAGCCGAATTAGAGCCGTTCATCGACAGGCTCGAGGCCACTGGTCGCCAGCTACAGGCCGCGGTGTTGACTGCCGCGGTGATCCGCACCGTTGGCGACATCGTCATCGCTGATCCGCGCCGCCGAAGGTCCCGGACCTTCTCGCTGTTGGCGGCCGCACTGGGTGCGACGGGGGCTGTCGGCGCTTACCGTGCTTTGACCTTGGGTCCGCGTCGTAATAAGCGCAAGTAATGTGATCGCCTCACCCGCCTGCGCATCGCCAAAGCCGTTGCGCCCGAGGAAAGAGCATGAAGGACGAGATGGTTACGTCAAGACCGTCTCTCGGCACGGGGCGGGTTGTGGACGCGAGATGACTGGGGCGCCTTACGGGGACTGCATGTTCCGGGAACCGACGCCTAATTTGTATTGGCGCGCGGTCATGACGCGACACTGGGCGCGCGGAAACGGCCAGTCCCGCGCCACCGCGATCGTGGCGGCGATCCTGCTACGTGCCGGATCGGTCGGTGCGCTCGCCGGTGCTGATGAACATGAGGATCAGCGGCCCGACGATCAGTGCCAACGGGAGGAGCAATAACAGCGCGAACCCGTGGGTTACCAACACCACCCCAGCGAGGATCACGCCCAAGGCGATGAGGACGTAATGGGTTTTGTGGTGAGTCTTCATGGCGGTTCGGTTCTTTCATGCCTGCAATGTGGGTTGACATTGCACCGCGCGCCGGTCGCGTGGCTAGAGGACTACGTCGATAACTGCAGGGCCAAATGTCATTCGCGAGCGGTGTCGTCGTTTGGCGGGCCGCCGCGACGCTAGCCTGAACCGCGTGTCCCTAGACGCGCCGCCCAGCGACCCCCGGGGCCGACGGATGCGCATACGGGAAGTACTGGTGGCTGCGCTGGGTGATTCTGGGCATCACGGTAGTGATGGTCGGCATCGAGCTTGTCCTGGTCTGGGACCAGCTGGCCCGCACGTGGCGCAGAGTGGTGGGTGGTGGCCGGCGGTGCTGTCCGCCACCTTCCTGCTAGCGTCGCGTCCGTGACGGGAAGCGAGGCCGCCCCGCTGCGGATCGGCATCCTGGGCGCAGCGCGTATCGCGCCGATGGCGCTGATCAAACCGGCCAAACGAAACGTCGAGGTCGTGGTCACCGCGGTGGCGGCGCGTGATGTCTGGCGGGCACGGGTCTTTGCCGCCAAACACGACATCGCTCGGGTACACGATAGTTACGAGACGCTGATCGCCGACCCGGACCTGGACGCCATCTACATTCCGCTGCCGAACGGCTTGCACGGCCGGTGGACCCGTGCTGCACTGGCAAGCGGCAAGCACGTGCTGTGCGAAAAGCCGTTCACCGCCAACGCCGCCGAAGCTCGTGAGGTAGCCGACCTCGCCGCGAAGTCCGGCCGGGTCGTGATGGAGGCCTTCCACTACCGCTATCACCCGCTGGCTGCGCGAATTGGGCAGATCATTGCCGCGGGCGAATTGGGGAAGCTGCAGCGGGTGGAGGCGACGTTGTGCTATCCACTGCCGATGTTCTCTGATATCCGCTACAACTACTCGCTGGCCGGCGGGGCGACGATGGATGCCGGTTGCTATGCGGTCCATATGGCGCGCACGTTCGGCGGTGGGACCCCGGAAGTCGTTTCGGCGCAGGCGAAACTGCACGGTCGGCAGATCGACCGGGCCATGACGGCCGAGTTGCGGTTTCCCGGCGGGCACACCGGCCGGGTCCGCTGCGCGATGTGGTCGTCGGATCTGCTACGAATCAGCGCCAAGGTGGTCGGCGACCAGGGCGAACTGCGTGCGTTAAATCCGGTCATGCCCCAGTTCTTTCACCGGCTCGCCGTTCGATGCGCCGACGGCAAGCGGGTGGAGCATTTCTCGCGCCGCGCATCTTACGCATATCAACTCGACGCTTTCGCCGCGGCCATACTGCGCGGCGAAACGGTCATCACGACGCCGCAAGACGCGGTCGAGAACATGAGCGTCATCGATGCGATCTACCGCGCTGCCGGTCTCTCACGCCGCGAGCCCAGCTGAACGGAAAGAATGCACACCGTCAGCCGCTCGACCCCGAACTGATCGGGGTCGAACCCAAGGCCGGCCAGGGTCGGTGAACGGTCACGCTGGCCGGGTCAGTGGCTGTGGTCGCCCCCGTGTTGCTTGGTGCGAAAGGCCAGGGCGCGTGGTGCTTGAAGGAACGAGGACCTTTGGCCTCGCCTGGCGGTCCGAAGGCCTCTAACCGGTCCGACAAATCGCGACAACAGTCATTCCTCGCATACGCGATTCGCCACCGGCGATCAGAGGAGATCAGTGATGAACAGATTGAGCATCACACGAGTCAGCGCGGCATTGGCGGTGTTCGCTGTGATCACCTACGTTGTCTGTTTCATCTGGCATGCGCTGGCGCATTCGTCGTTTACCGACAGTGCCTTCGCTGCCGCGTTTCCCGGGTTCAGTTGGAGCGTAGTCGGTTTCCTGACCGGGCTGGGCTGGAGCATCGTCTACAGCGTCTACACCGGGGTCGTGTTCGTCGTGGCCTACAACCTGTGTTGTCGTGCGATCCCCGAACGTCGCACACGCGCCGAACACCAGAGCATCCACTAAGTGTTACGCCGAGCCCACGGCGTGATCGGGCATCCGGCAAAGTTGATGCGGTCTCGTACGACGCAGAACGCAGGAGCGGCGGTGGAAGAAACGATGATCGACAGGCGAGGCTTTCTGGTGCTGTCCGCTGTCGGGGCGGCCGCTGGCGTGCTGGGCGGCTGCTCGACGAGGTCGCAACAGTCCGGCGCGGCCAAGACCGTCGATCACCCGCTTGAGGCGGTCGAGACCGACGTCGACCTCGGCGGCGTCACGGTGCGCACCTGGGCCTACGGCGGTCAGGTGCCGGGCCGGGAGATCCGCATCCGCAAGGGCGAAACGCTGCGGGCGCAAGTGACCAACAAACTGCCGCAGGACACCACGGTTCATTGGCACGGGCTCGCCATTCCCAACAACATGGACGGCGTCCCAGTGTTGACCCAACACCCCATCGCTGCCGGGGTTATTTCGAATACCAATACCAGTTCGTCGTGCCCGAGACGGGCACGTATTTCTTCCATCCCCACATCGGCACCCAGCTGGACCGCGGCATGTACGCACCGCTGATCATCGAAGATCCCAACGAGCGCGTCGACTACGACGATGAACTCGTTGTCGTACTCGATGATTGGATCGACGGCACCGGCACAGACCCATCAAGTGTTGGCGAACCTCAAGCGCACCGGCATGGGCCCGATGGGCGACATGCCCGCCAATGGCGGAGTGAGCCCGATCACCCCGATCGGCACCGACGGCGGCGACGTCACCTACCCCTACTTCCTCATCAACGGGCGTGTGCCCGCAGACCCCCAGATCAAGGACTACCGTGCCGGACGGCGGATCAGGCTGCGCATCATCAATGCGGGCGCCGACACCGCGTTTCGCGTGGCGGTTCCTGACGCGGTTCTCACGATCACGCACACCGACGGCTTCGCGGTCGGCCCGCAGCAGACCAACTCGGTGATTCTCGGCATGGGTGAACGGGTGGATGTAACGATCACGGTCGGCGCCTCGGTGCCGGTGATCGCTATCCCGGAAGGCAAACCGGGTCACGCGCAGCTGAACCTGCGGGTAAACGGTGCCGCGCCCACCACAAACATCGACAACTTCGTCCAGACCCTGCGCAGCACAGCGGTGCTGAACACTGCGCAATTGGTGGCGTGCCGGATGTCCGGCTGCCACAGCGCGATCCAGATCGGATACTCGAGGTCCGGCTCGCTGGCCCGGTGGATGGCTATAACTGGCCGATCAACGGAAAGCTCTACGACCCATCGAATGACGGCCTAGCGGTGACGACGAACGAGCGCGTGCGGGTGCGGCTCATCAGCGAATCCATGATGTTTCACCCGATCCATCTGCACGGCCACACTTTTCAGGTACTGCAGCCGACGCATGCAGGTCCGCGCAAAGATACGGTGTTGGTGGCGCCGATGCAAACCGTCGAGTTCGACTTCGATGCCAATAACCCCGGCCGATGGATAACGCATTGCCACAACGACTATCACCTGGATTCCGGCATGGCGACGTATATTTACTACACCGACTGACCGCCGGCTGATCCGCGAGCCAAGGGCCTGCGCGACGTCGCTATTCGCGGCGATCGAAACGTAAAGAGTCGACGAGTGAAACGTCGACGGCAACCGCAAGGAAAGAGTCGCCCTCAACGGGCACGGCGATATCGGCAAGCGCGTCTGATTTGATTGATCTACCGATGCTCCGTGCGGTTGCCCGTGAGGAGCTCAACGTATGTACTAGGACACTTAGTAGTGGGACGAAAGTCCCTTACCGTCGCGACGTTCCGCAGGTTAGCTTCGTCAGCAACCGCGCCTTCAGGGAAGCTTGATATGCGGACTGTCACTGTCGACGTTTCCGGCATGGTGTCGTGGTTGAGCCGCGCTTGGGGTGCAAAGCTAGCAGCAGGGAAGAGTTAAAGGAATGGAGCGCACAGATGGCAACACCCCAAGAAAAGATCCGGGTCGCGCTGAACGGGTATGGCGTGATCGGCAAGCGCGTCGCTGACGCGGTCGCCTGTCAGGACGACATGGAGCTTGTCGGCGTCGCCGACATCGACACCGGCTGGCGGATGAGAACCGCCGCGCAGAAGGGGTTCACGCTGTTCGCGTCCCTCGAAGATCGTGTCGGCGCCATGCGCGATGCGGGCCTGCAGGTCGCCGGCACACTGCACGACCTGCTCGGCGATGCCGAGGTGGTGGTCGACTGCACACCCAAACCGATCGGCGCGCACAACGCCGAGCACTACCGCGAGCACGGGGTGAAGTTCATTGTGCAGGGCGGTGAGAAACACGAGGTGACCGGCCACTCGTTTGTGGCCGAGGCGAGCTATGCCAGCACGGTGGGGCGCCAGGCAACTCGTGTCGTGTCGTGCAACACCACCTCGATCGTGCGCACGTTGACCGCCCTCAAGCAGGCGGGCTTGTTGAAGAAGGCCCGCGGGACGGTGATGCGGCGGGCCACCGACCCCTGGGAAAGCCACAAGGGCGGCATCATGAATACCCTCGTGCCCGAGGACGAGATCCCCAGCCACCAGGCCCCCGACGCGCAGACCGTCGACGCCGAGCTCGACGTCGTCACCATCGCAGTCAAAGTGCCTGAGACCATCGCCCACCTGCACAGCTGGTCGGTCCAGCTCACCCGCAAGGCCAGCACCGAGGAAGTCATCGACGCCTTCCGAGCGTCGTCGCGCATCGCGCTGATCCACATGGGCGACGGCTTGACAGCGCTCAACACTGTCAAAGAGCTGATGGCAGACCTCGGGCGGCCCCGCGACAACCTCTACGAGGTCGCGCTCTGGGAAGACCTTGTCGCGGTCCGCGACGACGAGGCCTTCTACGCCTACATGGTCGACAACCAGGCGATCGTCATCCCCGAGACCATCGACGCGATCCGGGCGCTGACCAGTCGCGAGCACGACCCCAATGTCTCGATGACGAAAACCAATACCGCCCTTGGCATTGGGCCGAAGCTCATATGAGACCCAGCAGCTCCGCTGATTGGACCAAGCAGCGCGGGCGGGCCGAGAGGGTCTCGGTGGTCGGTGTCGGCACCGTAGGGACCGCGATCGCCTACGCGTGCTTGATCCGCGGTTCGGCCGGAGCGCTGGCGCTCTACGACACCAACGCCACAAAGTTGCACGCGGAGGTGCTCGACCTCAACCATGGCCGGCAGTTCGTGCCGCAGTGCACGGTGGAGGGATCCGGCGACATTACGGTCACCGCTGATTCGGCGATAATCGTTGTCACGGCCGGTGCCAAGCAACATCGCGGCCAGAGCCGACTCGACCTCGCGGCCACCAATGTCACGATGGCGCAGGCACTCACCCCACGACTGCTGGAACTGTCACCGCAGGCCATCGTCGTCTTCGTCACCAACCCTGTCGACGTTGTGACGTACGCGGCGGGGGCCACGGTGAACGCCGCGCCGGGGCGGGTCTTCGGGTCCGGAACGGTGTTGGACTCCAGCAGATTTCGCTTCCTGATCGCCCAGCGCGCGAACCTGGCGGTCGGCAACGTCCACGGCGCGATCATCGGGGAGCACGGCGACTCCGAGATCCCGCTGTGGTCAAGCGTTTCCGTGGGCGGGGTGCCGGCAGCGCAGTTCCGCTCCGCCGACGGTGATCTCGTGTTCGATGAGGCGACCCGCAGCGAGATCTCGGCGACGGTGGTCAACGCGGCCTACGAGATCATCGCCGGCAAGGGCGCGACCAACCTGGCGATCGGGCTGTCCACGGCCCGCATCGTCGAGGCGATTCTCGGCGACGAGCGCCGGGTGCTTCCGGTCTCGACGGTGCAGCGGGGCGCGTACGGAATCACCTGGGTGGCGCTATCGCTGCCGACAGTCGCGTCGGCCGCCGGGGCGGGCCCCGCGCTGGAGGTGCCGTTGTCCGGGCCCGAATGGGCGGGTCTGCGGGCGTCGGCGGACACGCTGCGCGACGCACAGCGCGCGCTGGACCTTCCCTAATGCTGTGGGTCATCCTGGGGGTCAGCGTAATTCGCTGGATTCATAGCTGAAGTAGTGAGTTCAGTAAGCAACGGCTGCGCCGCGGGCGGTTGCTACAGGGTCCGCCCTGCGCTGTCGTCGTTGGACCGCAGGAAAACCAGGCGGAACTTGCCGATTTGAATGTCGTCGCCATTAACAAGCAGTGCCGTCTGCACCGGTTCGCGGTTGACGTAGGTGCCGTTGAGGCTACCCACGTCGACAATCCGGAGTTCGTCGTTGTGCCATCTGAATTCGGCGTGTCGGCGGCTCACGGTGACGTCGTCGAGAAAGATGTCGCTGACGGGATGCCGGCCCGCCGTTGTGACTGGCTGATCCAGCAGGAAGCGCGATCCGGCGTTGGGACCGCGTTTCACCACCAGCAGCGCCGAGTCCATGGGCAGCCCCGGGCCACGGCAGGCGGTGCTGTCCGGCCGCGCCGTGGGTCGAGCGTCGAGCCCGTCGAGGAAGTCGGCCCGGGTTAATGCAGTCGTACGGTCCCCGGTGACTTCGTCAGGCTTGTCCTTGTCGGCATGTGTCATGCTCGCGCCCCTAACCGATGAAGTCGAACAAACCAGCGGGTGGCCGTCGTCACGAAAGAAGTCGTCGAACTCATTAACCGGTGGTGTCGAGTGCACGCTCTGGTGTGCGCAGCAGGGCAAGCACCATGTCGAGCACCGTCGCTGTCAACGCCCCGAGGCGGCTGAGCTCCGGACCAGACCCGCCATTCGGATGGTGTCGCGGTTGACGCGAATTAGCGCCCTCCCGTACTGCGGCAACCTCACGCAAACCGACTTGATGCACCGAAGCGACCTCGGCCAGGTTGACCGGTCCTGTGTACTGTGGGCAGGCGGACCAGGCGAGCACCGGAGTGACCAAGAACTTCGCGCCGGGGTCGGTCAATGCCGGCAGGACGCCGAGGATTTCGACACTGGCCGGGTTGAGCCCGGTCTCCTCGGCGGCTTCACGCAGGGCGGTGTCGTTCGGGCCGGTGTCACCTGAATCCTGGCCGCCGCCGGGAAACGTCAGTCGACCCGGGTAGTCGCGCAGATCCGAGGCGCGTTCGGTGAGCAGCACCCGTGGCCCCGTGGGTCCACTGGTGAGCACTACCAATACTGCCGCCGGCCGCAGCGTGACGACCTGCTGGGATTCTTGCGTGAGCTGCGGGTAGCGCCGGGCCATTGAGGCGGCCAATGACTGCGCCCACGGCGGAAACACCGCCGGCGAGGGTGCACCCGCATACGGCGCCTGGTCAGGCCCGGCCTGGCGGTCTGCGCTGGTCCAGCTGATCAGCGCTGACCGCACGTGCATGGTTGCGATACCCGCGGCGGCGTCCGCGGAAGCGACCAGGCGGGTCTGCTGCCCCAGACCGGGGTGCCCAAACAGCGCGCGCGCCGGACGGTGCACGGCATGACTGTCGGGATCGGCCCAGTCCGCGGGATTGTTGGCCACGGCGACCAGCGCCTGAGAAGAACCGACGAGGTGGGCGATCTGGCCGGTGAATGGGGTCAGGCGTTCGCTCATCGCGGGAACCAGCACCAGGTTGGCACCGGCCTCCGTTAAGGCGTGCACTGCCTGCGGGTTGAGAAGATCGCGGCAGATGGCCACCACAACATGCCAGCCCGTAGCGGTGACGTACACCCGCAACTCCGGCCAACCCTGGGGTTGGATGTCTTCGAGGATCGGATGTTGTGCGGGAGAGTGTTTTTCGTGGATGAGCGGGTCTGGATGCCCGCGCACCCAGGCGATCGCAGTGTTACGCCGCCTGCGTGGTGAACCATCGCTGTGATGGTAGCTGCCGGCGATCAGTAGGCGGGGTCCGTCCAGGCGGCGCACCCACGCCTGCAGTCGTCGCGACAGCGACTCGGTGACACACAGCTCGGGGAGCACCACAATCGAGGCGCCGGCGTCGGCGGCGGCACCGATGAGCTGATCGAGGATGCGTTGTTGGTGACGGACATTTGTTGGCCGGACGGGGAATGCGGGCTGCGCCGGATCTGCAGGCAACGTGAATTCCGTTAAGGCCTTGTTCGGGTGACAGGTGGCGATGATGGTGTCGATGGTGACCACGTCCGCCAAAGCGTCAAACAGGCTGTAGTCGAATATGATTCGGAACTGGGTGGCCCACCCGCCGGCCAGCCGAACTCGGCGGGTTTCGTCCAGCCGGTTGGCCAACCGCCACGGTGGCGCGGTGGGCCGCATGTCCATCACTGCGCGAATATCGGGCGCTCCCAAGGGGATCGGGTCACCAACTGCCGGCTGATATGGACTGCGCCGTCGGAATGAGTCGGCAAGAAACTCGCCGTAGTGTTCGTCCACGAACCGCGCCAGAGCGTGGGCGATCATCACCGGCGCGACGCCGTCGACAGGGATCAGTGCCTCAGCCAGCGCACTGCGCATGGGCGTGTCTATGGTTGACTCGGCTGGGCGGGACACGGCGATCGCCTCAATTGGACGAAGGATTGTGGTGAGCATCGCCCGCATCTGCGGATCGGTGGCTTGTGCCCACAACACCTGGTGTTCGTCACGGCACAGATGCAGCAGGTGAGTCAGTGTGACCAAGGGGTCTGTCTGTTCGAGGACCCTCTCCCGCAGCCTTTCCAGCTGTTCGGCAGGCGACTGTAGCCGAGCTACGCACGGCGAGCACGGCATCAAGTTCGGATCAAATCCGGTGGGCATGTCGTCACCAACGATCTTGACGGGATAGATCACGGTGCGCCGCCTCATGGCTGGATCGTGTGTGCCGCATGCGTGTGCTCACCCGGGCCAGGTCCAATCTGCGACTTCGGGGATGTCGGCCCCGAGTTCACGGGTCCAGGTCCTTGCCCTCAATGGCGTCCATCATGTCCTGACGCAGCGCGGCGGTGCGGGATTGAAGTGTTGGCACTCGATCAATGATGTCGATGACCAAGTGGTAGCGATCCAGGTCGTTGTGCATGACCATGTCGAACGGCGTGGTGGTTCCCCTTTCCTTGTAGCCGTGCACATGCAGGCCGGCGTGGTTGGTGCGCCTTCTACGAATCAAGGTAGTACGTAGCTGCCTCGGTGGCGCGCGATTGCCCATATCCGGTGCTGAGTTCTGGACAGTGCCGTGACACCCTCTTTGGTCCGACAACATGACTGGCCGCAGGATGCGCCGGATCGCATCTGGGTCAGTGCTTTTCGCACTGGCGGGTGAATCTGTCAGCCGACAATGCGGCGATCTGCGCGCCACCGATGACAAGGGCGCGCGGGAGTGTGTCATTGGATCGACCGTGCCACCTCGAAGCACGCCGGCTACGCCGAGTCGGTCGACCGGTCCCGCCCAGTTCGGCTGAGTTGACTGCTGCTGGCATAGACGTCGCCCGCGAAAGAGGTGGGTACCGTGATGGTGGGCAGACAGGCTGTTCGCCACCGGTAATTGGCCGGCCGTGGTGATGGGTGTTGGGCTGATGTTGATCCGGATCGTGTCGACGGTCGCCGTGGTGATGCGCACACGGCGTCGGCGGACCGACCTTGGATATCCGTCGCCACCGGGAACGCCGGCCCGCACCGAGGATGCCGGTTGCCGCAGCGTTGACGCGCCACGAAGAAACATTCGGATCGCTGCACACACGTCGACATCGCGGGCCGTCAGGCGCATCTCGACGAGAGCCCATAGCATTGACGCGCACCGAGTTCGATGTGTTGGCGGCGCGGTCCGCGCGGCCCGGCGCCGAGTTTAGCCGCCGCCAACTCCTGGAGCCTGTATGGGGGCAGTCCTGGGTCGGCAATACCGACGGTGTCGATGTGCATGACCGAAGCACACCCGCCCGGTTGGTGACGACGACACCTCGTAGCCCATACGACTCGGCAGTAGTGAAACGTCGACGGCACCCCTCGTACGATCACACGCCGTACCCATCAGGGACCGTAAGCTCTGCTGTTGACTTCCCGCAATGCGCTGACGTAATCGCCCCGTTCGCGTGCTGTCTCATCCGTGTCCGCTGGCACCGCGAGCAACCCCCGCAATTCGTCGACGGTCGTGTATCCCTTGCGTCCCATCCATTCGTGCAGTCCGGCGAGGAGCGCACTCGCATGTTCGGGGCCGTGTCGCAACAGTGCCGATGCGGTCATGACCACGTCCGCTCCCGCCAGCAGGTACTTGATCAGATCGGTTGCATCCTCGACGCCGGTGGTCGCGGCCAGCGATGCGCGGATCCGTCCGTGCAGCAAGGCAATCCACGTCATCGGCAGTCGAGCCTCGGCTGCGGTGGACAAGGATATCGCGGGCACCACGGTGAGGGTCTCGGGGTCGATGTCGGGCTGCAGGAATCGGTTGAACAGCACCAGGCCGTCGGCACCGGCCTTGTCCAGGCGCAGCGCCATCTCCCCCGTCGAGCTGAAATAGGGACTGAGTTTGACGGCGACCGGCACGGTGACGGCTTCCTTGACTCGCGATAGTACGTCGAGGTGGCGCTGCTCGACGTCGCGGCCACTGATGTGCGGATCGCCGGGCAGGTAGTAGATGTTCAACTCGATCGCGCCTGCGCCGGCGTCTTGCATCGACCGGGCGTAGCCCGCCCAGCTGCCGGGGGTGACGCCGTTGAGGCTGCCAATCACGGGCACCTCGACCGCGCCGGCCGCGCGTTCGAGCAGGCTCAGATACCGGCGTGGGCCGTGGTCCTTCTCGGCTGAGTCCGGAAAGTACGACAGCGACTCGGCGTAGCTGTGCGATCCGGCCTCGGTCAGCCTCAGGTTCCCCTCCGCTTCCCGCAGCAGTTGTTCTTCGAACAGCGAATGGAGCACCACGGCGCCGACGCCGACGTCGGCGAGCCGCCGGACGCCGTCGACGGTCTGCGACAGCGGCGACGCCGACGCCACCAGCGGATTGGGTAACGTCAGTCCCAGGTAGCGCGTCGAAAGCTCCATCAGCGATCCTTGCGGGCGTCGGCGGTGAAGTGTTGTGGACCCCGAGAAGCCATGTCCTCGTATCGGTTCCAGCGCTGAGCGATTGCCTCCTCGGCGAGCCCGAGGAGCCGGTCGTATTCGGCCGGATCGGCGTTGGCGAGCGAGCGGTACCGCAGTTCCTGGTTGCGGTAGTCGGCGAGTGGGAGACTGGGTCGGTGCGAGTCGAGCAGGAACGGGTTTTCGCCAGTCGCCCGCAGGACCGGGTCGTAGCGGATCAGCGGCCAATGTCCGCTGGCCACCGCCCGGTATTGCTGATCAAGTCCCAGACGCAGGTCGTAGCCGTGTGCGATGCAGTGGCTGTAGGCGATCACGATCGAGGGCCCGTTGTAGGCCTCGGCTTCGCGGAAGGCCTGCAGCGTGTGTTGCGGGTCGGCGCCCATGGCGACCCTGGCGACGTAGACGTTTCCGTAGGCGATCACCTGCAGTGCGAGATCCTTCAGCGGCACCGTCTTACCGGCGGCAGCGAACTTTGCGACCGCGCCGAGGGGTGTGGCCTTGGACATCTGACCGCCGGTGTTGGAGTAGACCTCGGTGTCGAGCACCAGCACGTTGACGTTGCGTCCGCTCGCGAGGACGTGATCGAGTCCGCCGGACCCGATGTCGTAGGCCCAGCCGTCCCCGCCAACGATCCATATGCTGCGCCGGACCAGGTGATCGATCACGCTGAGCAGGTCGCTGACCACACCCAGGTCTGCCCTTACGAGGCGGCATCTGAGTTCGGCCACCCGTTCACGCTGGGCGTGCAGCTCCGACTCGCGCGATTGCGGCGCCGCCAGAATGGCATCCACGAGTTCGGCGCCCACCACGTCGCGCAACTCGGTGAGGCGTCGACGGGCCAGCTCGGTGTGCCCGTCGACGGCCAAGCGGAACCCGAGCCCGAACTCCGCGTTGTCCTCGAACAAAGAGTTCGACCATGCGGGACCGCGCCCGTCGGCGTTGGTGGCCCACGGTGTGGTGGGCAGGTTGGCGCCGTAGATCGATGAGCAGCCCGTCGCGTTGGCGACCATCAAGCGGTCGCCGAACAATTGGGACAGCAGCTTGAGGTAGGGCGTCTCGCCGCAACCGGCGCACGCTCCGGAGGAGAACTCGAATAGCGGCTCGAGGAACTGCGTGCCCCGCACGGTGCCGAAGTCGACTCGAGCCCGGTCGTTGACCGGCAGCGTCTCGAAGAAGGCGACGTTCTCTCGTGCGGTCGCTACCAGTGGCTCGCGGGGGCCGAGGTTGATCGCCTTGGTGATCGGGCTTCCGGGAACCACGACCGGGCAGGCCTCCACGCACAGGCCGCATCCGGTGCAGTCTTCGGCGTACACCTGCAGCGAGAACAGGGCGTCGGGGAGGCCGACGGCGGCCAGCGGTGCCGAGTCGAACGCATCCGGGGCGCCGTCCAGCCGGGACTGGTCGTAGAACTTCGACCGGATCACGCTGTGCGGGCAGACGAAACTGCAGTTGCCGCACTGGATGCACGTCTCGGGATCCCAGACCGCGACGAGTTCGGCGATGTTGCGCTTCTCATAGGCCGTCGTGCCACATGGGTAGCTGCCGTCCACGGGCAGTGCGCTGACCGGCAGCGCGTCACCGCGTCCTGCCATCATCTCCGCGGTCACGGTGCGGACGAACTCGGGGGCGTCTTCGGGCACGATCGGCACCGGCACGCGCGTGGAGGTGGCCTGCTCGGGCACCTCGATCCGGTGCAACCCCTCCAGTGCGCGGTCCACCGCGAGCAGCTCACGCTGGAGCAGGTCGGCTCCGCGGTTGCCGTAAGTCTTTTCGACCGATTCCTTGATCCGGGCGATCGCCTGCTCACGCGGCAGGGCAGCCGAGACCGCGAAGAAACAGGTCTGCAGGATGATGTTGATCCGGCCGGCCAGCCCGACCTCGCCGGCAATCCGGCCGGCGTCGATGGCGTACAGCGTGATCCGCTTGGCGATGATCTGTTCCTGGACGCGTCGGGGCAGGGCATCCCAGACCTTGTCCGGCCGATATCGGCAATTCAGCAGCAGGGTTGCCCCCTGGGCGGCGGGGCCGAGCACGTCGAGCTTGTCGAGAAACTGGAACTGGTGGCAGCCAACCAGATTGGCGCGGGTCACCAGGTAGGGGGCCCGAATCGGGTGGGGTCCGAACCGCAGGTGCGAGACGGTCTGCGAGCCGGACTTCTTCGCGTCATAGACGAAGTAGCCTTGGACGTGCAGGTGCTCCTCTGCGCCGAGGATCTTGATGGTGTTCTTGTTGGCGCCGACGGTGCCGTCCGAGCCCAGGCCGAAGAAGACCGCCTGGACTGTGTCAGGCGAGTCGATGTGGAAGTCCGGGTCGTAGGCGACGCTGGTGCGCGAGACGTCGTCGTCGATGCCGATGGTGAATCGACGCCGCGGCTTGTCACGGCCGAGTTCGTCGAACACCGCGGCGACCATGGCGGGCGTGAACTCCTTCGACGCCAGACCGTAGCGTCCGCCCGACACTCGCGGCATCACCGCCCGCTCGCCGGCGGCATACGCGTCGGCGAGTGCTGCAACCACGTCCAGATACAGCGGCTCGCCGGTCGAGCCGGGTTCCTTGGTGCGGTCCAGCACGCCGATCGAGCGCACCGTCACCGGCAGCGCGTCGAGCAACGCCCGGGTCGGAAGTGGCCGATACAACCGCACATGCATCACGCCCACCCGTTCACCGCGTTCGCGGAGAACGGCTACGGTTTCCGCGACGGTCTGCCCGCCCGAGCCCATCACCACCAGCACCCGCTCCGCCTGCGGGTGCCCGATGTAGTCGACGACGTGCAGTTGCCGGCCGGTGCGCTCGCCCAGACGGGCCATGAGGTCCTCGACCACCTCCGGAACCCTTGCGTAGAACGGGTTTACCGTCTCACGCGCCTGGAAGTAGACGTCCGGGTTCTGTGCCGTGCCGCGGATGAACGGTCGCTCCGGAGACAGCGCGCGTCCGCGATGGGCCCGGACCAGTTCCTCGGGCACCAGCGCCCGCAAATCATCGTCGGACAGCGTCTCAATCGTGTTGAGCTCGTGGGAGGTCCGGAACCCGTCGAAGAAGTGCACGAACGGCACCCGGGTCCGCAGGGTGGCCGCCTGAGCGACCAGTGCCAGATCCTGCGCCTCCTGGACCGAGGCCGACGCGAGCATCGCAAAACCGGTCTGGCGCACGGACATCACGTCGGAATGGTCCCCGAAGATCGATAATCCCTGCGCTGCTAGGGAGCGGGCGGCGACATGGATGACGGCGGAGGTCAACTCGCCCGCGATCTTGTACATGTTTGGGAGCATCAGCAACAGGCCTTGCGACGCAGTGAATGTCGTTGCCAGGGATCCCCCCTGCAGGGCGCCGTGCAGGGCGCCCGCCGCTCCGCCCTCGCTTTGCATCTCCACCACGGTGGGCACGCTGCCCCACACATTGGGTCGGTGTTCGCTCGACCATTCGTCGGCCAGTTCGGCCATCGGCGACGACGGGGTGATCGGGTAGATACAGCACACTTCGTTGAGCCGGTAGGCGACCGAGGCAACAGCCTCATTGCCATCGATAGTCGCGCGGGTCATGTCGGCTCGGGGAACATGTCGATGGCGTGTACCGGGCACTGCTCGAAGCACTCGGCGCACCCGGTGCATTTGTCGTAGTCGAACCGGTAGCCGTGCCCGACGCCCAGTTTGGTTATCGCGTCCTCCGGGCACGCGCCCAGACAGCCGTCGCATTCGAAGCAGTTACCGCACGACAGGCAGCGGCGCGCCTCATAGGTCGCCTCCTCGGCCGACAACCCGCCGACCACCTCCTCGAAGCCTTCGACGCGTTCCTCAGGCGCAAGCTCCGGTTGTTGGCGTCGCGCAGCATCACCGAAGTACCACAGGTGCAGCGAATTGAACGTCGCCATCGGATGTTTGGGTGGGCGCTCGCCCGTCACACCCCGCAGCCAGGCGTCGATGTGGTGGGCCGCCTTCTTCCCGTGCCCGACACCGACGGTCACGGTGCGCTCACTGGGCACCATGTCGCCGCCCGCGAACACGCCCGGGCATCCGGTCATCAGTAATGCCGAGACGCGCACGCTGCCGTCGCGCTCGAACTCGACTCCCGGCAGTGTTCGCATGAACGCGGACTCGGTCTCTTGACCCACCGCCAGGATCACAGTGTCGGCAGCCAGGGTTTCGAAACGTCCGGTGGGCTGGGGGTAACCCGCTTCGTCGAGTTCCATGACCTCGACCTGCAGTTGCGGGCTGTCGAAGGCGGTGATCGTCCGCAGCCAATTGATGCGTACGCCCTCGCGCTCGGCGTCCTCGGCTTCTTCCTGGTGGGCGGTCATCTGCTCACGGCTGCGGCGGTAGACAATGACCGCGTCCTCGGCGCCGAGGCGGCGGGCCACCCGGGCGGCGTCCATCGCGGTGTTGCCACCGCCGTAAACCGCCACATGCCGCCCGACCGAAGGCTTTTCGCCGGAGGCGACGCTGTGCAGGAACGACACCGCGTCCACCATCGTGCCGGCGTCGCGTGCTGGGATGTCGACACGTTTGGCCAGGTGTGCGCCGACCGCGACGAACACCGCGTCGAAGCCGCCCTCGTCCCGCTCGGCAGCGAGGTCTTCGACCCGATGCTTGGTGGTCAACCGCACGCCCATCGCTGCGACCCGGCTCAGCTCCACATCGAGCACGTCGCGGGGCAGCCGGTAGTTCGGGATGCCGTAGCGCATCATCCCGCCGGGCTCGGCGCCCGCATCGCGAACCTCGACGTCGTGGCCGAGGCGCGCGAGGTGGTAGGCGGCGGACAGGCCGCTCGGCCCGGCGCCGATCACGAGCACCCGTTTGCCGCTGCGGGTGGGCGGTGGCGCGAACATCCAGTTTTTCTCCCGGGCGAGGTCGCCGAGGAACCTCTCCACCGAATGGATGGAGACCGCGCTGTCGAGATGGGCTCGGTTGCAGACTGTTTCGCACGGGTGATAACACACCCGCCCGTGGGTCGCGGCGAAGGGATTGTCGGCGACCAGCTGGCGCCACGCCTGCTCGTGCCGACCCGCGGTGGCGTGCGCCAGCCACGCCTGAATGTTCTCCCCGGCGGGACATCCCGCGTTGCACGGTGGCAGTAAATCGACGTACACAGGCCGGCGCTCACGCACCGGCCCAGCCCGGGGCTGCCCGTGCAACAGGTCTGGTAGCGGCGTGACGTCACTCTGCCGGCGGGTCATTCCGTCGCCGCCGTCCCTGCCACTGCGCCCGTCGGCAGCCATTTCTCCAGGATAGGAGCCGACTAGAGACCGCATCGCCATTCGCCCATTTACGGATCTCTCTACCAACACGTATACGGCTACCCCGTACAGGTATATACTGCTGCTACGCCATGGAGGCGTTTGGAAAGAAGGTGAAACCGATGACCGTTGCCACGTACAAGGTCGACGGGATGACGTGCGGGCATTGCCTGTCGGCGGTGAAGGCCGCGGTCGGTTCGGTGCCCGGGGTGCACGAAGTGAAGGTGGACTTGGCGGCGGGCACGGTGACCACCACCGGTACGCCGTCGGATCAAGCTGTTGCCCGGGCCATCTCGGACGCAGGCTATGACGTTGTCTCGAAGCAGCCCGGACCGGCGACCGGTAGTGCGTTGCCACTGGTGGGCAGTGCCGGCGGCTGTTGCTGCGGCTGAACGTCGCGCCAGCGCGGCCTTTGCTCATCCCTCCCGGCTGGTGCACCGGCCGCGAGCGGTGTCCGGGTCGGGCGTTCGTGGGGCTACGACATCCCCTAGTAGCGCTGACGGAATCGGCGTGCTGGTCACTGTAGTCAACCCGACGTGACCGCATGCTCGCGAAGGCGACTCGGTGATGACCTCTGGTTACTGACTGACGTGGTCGCGCAGCACAGTCAACCGTTCCCGGTATTCTGTCTCGCTGATCTCCCCACGGGCGAATCGCGCGGCCAGCAGCTGTTCGGGTGACGGCGCATCGCCGGTCAACGGTGGCCCACTCTGAGAGCCGCTGGAACTGAATCTGACCAAGGCGACAATGCCGACGATGATCAGCGCCCAGAACAACACCATGCCGATGCCCATCCCGGCGTAACCCCACCAACCCACATCACCGTCGTACCAAAACATCATCGCGGTTCCTCCTATGTCGTTCAATCCACTGGTGTGTGGCCAACTGAGCCACAGTCTGCTCGTCGGTGAAGCGCCCGGTCGGAGTCGAAAGCACTATTCTGCAAGGACTTTCGGCACCTGTGTGGTGTCGGTGCCAGCAGGGGAGCAATCTGGGCTACAGCGAACGCAGAATCTTATTCATGGAGACGCTCTCCTGCCGCCGGGGGCGAGTACGCCGACCACGACGAACACCGCATCGAAGCCGCCCTCGTCCCAGTCGGCAGCGACGTCTTCAGCCCGACATCGATTCCGGCGAGAGCGGCCTTATATGACCGCAGTTCCGGCTCGACCAGGTTGACGGTTCGATCGGCGCGGCTGGGGTCACACCCGCAGCGACCGCGCCGTAGCCGCCCCAACACCAGCACCGTGATCACGATCGGTCCACCTCCGGTTGCTAAGCGACGAGCGCCAAAGCGGCAAGGGTCGCCGCGATCGGACACGCCAGTCACCATCGCGGAGATTCGACCCAACCATGCCGGTCGCCGATCTATCACGCCTCGACGGCCCGACATCCCGCGTCATCGGGCTCAAAATCGTAGGCCCTCGAACTATCGGTACCCAAAGGACGGCGAACGCGAAGCGGAGCCCGGGTTCGGCTGCCACGACCACACAGGTCGTCGACCACCGGCGCCAGCCATTCCGGTTCACGCCCCGGCGGCGGTGCGGGGACGAGCCACAGACATGCAGTCGCTTCCGGCTCCACCGACCCATTTGGGTAACATCGCTCACCAGCTCGTACAACACTTCTGGTGCCGCGGCGATGCTGGGATGCTGCGTTCGACGACCACCTCATATCCTGACTGCGCGGATCGATATCCTGACTGCGCGGATCGCAGGTCGCGACCGAGGCCGCGCAGATAGGTGTGCCGGTTGCACAACAGGGTATGGCATCCGATCGCGCCGTCGAAGGGACTATTGACCTATTACCTTTTGACCCATTACTAAGTAGATTAGTAGAGGCGTCGTGGGGCCGTTGCCAGTGCCGAGCTGGGGGTGCCCGTGGGAGACGGTGATGACACGTCAATACAAGCAACGGGCCGCCGCGGCCGCCGTTCTGATCGGCGTCGGACTGCTGTTCGCGGGGGTTCCTTGGACTGTCCTTCTACTGGTTGCCGCACTCGTGACGATGGTGTTCATGCGCGGCGGCGGCCACGCAGGCCACCCTGGACACGGCGGATGCGGGGCCTCCCAACAGTCTGGCAACCAGCACCCGATCAACACCGAGGATCGGCCGCAGACAGGCACGACGAACACACCCACCGCTGAGACTGGGGAACGCAGGTGCAGTCGACACAGCGGCACATTCCGCCGGTCACGACCGAGTCCTGCGCCGGCGATCGCGGCGGCGGACTGCCGGGATCGAGCGAACGCCGACCGGCCCGCAGAGCATGCCCAAGTTCTCCGATCGCCAGCTGTCGCCCGAGGAGAAGCGCGACATCGCCGCCTATGTCCGGGAAGCGTCCGGCACGCGCAACCTCGCGAGGCCCATATTGGGTCCGGCCGCGCGTGCCTTGGCGCAGCTGCCCATCACCATCGACGGCGACGGGTATCTGGTCGCCAACGACGACTTCATTGAGCCCGTTGGATCCGCATTCTGGGAGCGGAAATCATGAGACCAAAACTCGCTGATATCGCCGCCAGCCAAGGCGACGCGATCGATTCGCGCCACCACCCGCCGGCGGCGATTCGGCGACGAATCCTTCTCCGGGCCCGCTGATGGCGACGGCGGCCGCTCTCGGGCATCGCCGCGAGCTCAGCCTCGCAGCAGGACGCATCGAATACAGGGAGCGAGGCGCGGGGCAGGTCCTCGTTTTCGTCCACGGGATCGTGGCGAACGGCGACGTGTGGCGAGACGTCGTCGACGGGCTAGGCGCGGAGTTCCGCTGCATCACGCCCGACTGGCCGCTCGGCGCGCACCGACTCGCCATGGGCAGCGACATGGACTTCTCGCTCTTCGGCTTGGCCCGCCTCGTCGACCAGTTCCTCGCCGCCCTCAGGCTCGACGACGTGACGCTCGTGGGCAGCGACACCGGCGGCGCCATCGCCCAGTGCGTCGCTGCCCGGCACCCGCAGCGGCTGAGCCGGCTCGTACTCACTCCGTGTGACGCGTTCGACAATTTCCTACCGCGCCCGATCCGGCATCTCCAACTGACTGGGCGCACCACCGCGGGGTGGTGGCTGCTCGCCCAGGCGTTGCGGCTGAGGGCGGTTCAGCGCCTCCCGATCGCCTTCGGACGCCTCACCGAGCGGCCGATTCCGGCTGAGATCATGCGTTCGTACACACAGCCCCTACGCGAGGACGCCGCGATCCGCCGTGACATGGCTGCGCTCACCAGGGCGGTCAGCACACGGTTCACCGAGGAGGCGGCGGCCGGCCTGCGTACCTTCGACAAGCCGGCTCTTGTCTTGTGGGCGCTGGAGCGCCGCCGATTCTTCCCGCTGGCCCACGCCCACCGGCTGGCGGCGCTGCTCCCGCAGGCGCAGTTCGTCACGATCGACGACAGCGGTCCATTCGTGACCGAGGACCAGCCCGACGCCGTCACCCGGGCGATCGCCGAGTTCATGGAGCGCACGTGAGCTACCGGGCGCGGCTCGTCGGGGGTGTCGCCGGCGTTGCCGCCGGCGATCTCGCCGCCATCGCAACGAGAGCCGCGGCCCCCACCGACGCCATCTCCCGGTTCGCGGCCGACAGGATGCCGCTCGCGGTCGTGGAGCTCGCGGTCTTCCGCCTGCACCGCCGCGACAAGACCGCGCTGCGGCTCAGTGCCGCAGCGACGCTGGCGTCACTCGCCGCGGTGGCCATCGGCGAGGGGCGGTCGCGGGGCGCCAAGCTGCGGGGCGCCACCCTTGCCGCGGGCCTGTTCGCCCTCGCCCAGCGGCGCCCACCTCGAGCTCCCGCCCGAGCGATGCTGGCTGCCGCGACGCAAGTGCTCACCGGGGTGGCCGTCGCCCGCTCCGCTGGCCGCCATCCCGCCGGCGCCGTGGCAGTCACCGTCGCGGCGGCCGGCGCCGCCACCTTCGCCCGCGCCCAGCGACAGCGATGTGACGCGGCCGCCTCACCCGCAGCCTCGCTCCCGGCTGCGCCGACCCTGCCCGCCGACGGCGCCGGGGCGTGGGCCGGCGCCACTCCCCTCGTCACACCGCTCGAGCTCTTTCACGTCACCGACATCAACTTCGGCGCTCCAGATGTCCGCCTCGATACGTGGAGCCTGCGCGTGACGGGCGCGGTGGGGCGCCCGGTAGACCTCGACTGGGGAGGGCTGCTGGCACTCGGAACCGTCGACATCGACGCCGTCCTGGTGTGCATCCACAACCGGGTCGGCTGGGAGCGAGCTGCCAACGCCCGCTGGCACGGCGTGCCCTTCGCCGTGTTGCGCGACTTCGTCGGGGCCGAGCCGTCGGCGAGCCACGTCCTCACCCGGGCGGCCGACGGCTTCACGATCGCCGTGCCAGTGGCCGATCTCGAGGGAGCAGGGCTGACGCCCTACATCGTGGTCGGGATGAACGGGCACACACTGCCCGCCGCCCACGGTTTCCCCGCCCGCTTCTTCGTCCCCGGCGTGTACGGGCAGTTCGCGGGGGCAAAGTGGCTGACGGAGATCCAATTCACCAACCGGTACGTTCCCGGCGACTGGGAGCGCCGCGGCTGGCCGCACGAACCCGTGTGGGTCCGCCCGCATGCCCGCATCGACGGCACGCGACAGGAGGCGGACGCGCTCGTGGTGACGGGCGTGGCCTGGGCGCCACCGCACGGTGTCGCCGCGGTCGAGGTCTCAGTGGACGGCGGGCCGTGGGCCGCAGCGGAGCTCGCGGGCGAGGTCGCGCCCATCGCGTGGCGCCGGTGGCGATCCCGGCAGGTGTTGGCGCGCGGACACCACCGCATCAGGGCCCGGGCGGTCCGTTCCGACGGCGAGATCCAGGACGGTAAACCGCGACCGCCGTTCCCAACCGGGGTGAGCGGGTACCAAGAGGTGAGCGCCGTGGCCGGCGAAGATGCTCACCGGTGAGCCCCATCGAGCCTGCGCTGGGCCATGCAACCGTCAGGTCATGGTGACACTGCATCAGGGGCCGAGTTGCAGCCAGCGCCGTCGCTGGTTCCGGTGGGGCATCGTGTCGGCCGCTGCGTCGATGGAGGCCTAACGGAATCCGAGCCGCTGCGCCGCCGCTTCGTCCGGGTGGCGGTCCGACGCGATGACCTGCATTCCGAAGCCGTGGGCGATCTGTGCGACGCGGGCCGACCCATCCCGTTCCGATCACGCCGAGGTATTTGCGTTCAGCTCGAACCCGGCGGCGGCACAGGACTTGGCGGACGCATCTGCAATTGGGACCTGGCACCGTTGAGGGTCAGCGGAATCAGGTGCGTCTCGATACGGGCCGCTGCGGCGAGACGTCGATGGGTTTCATACACCACATTCCGCACGTGTGCGCGGGTGTATCCGGGAAACTTCGCGGTCAATATCCCCACAATGGAATCCAGTTCGTGCATGGCCGGCGGGGGCAAATCGGGGACCGCGAATCTCGGCGCCGCCCTCGACGACGACGACTCGGCGGTGTCCGAAGCTGACAGTGATGACGGGATCATGACCGGCTCCTGAATTGCCTCGACTGGTCCGAAGCGCTCCTGGGAGGTCGCTTGAGAAGCGTACGAACTACCGGCTGTGACGGACGTGTCGTTGGTCATGGCCGGCGTCCGCAGGCCAGGTCGTGCATGTGCGACCGGTAGGTGGGAGCATCGATGTGGCCGGCGAGTCTGCCTCGGACGACGAGTCCCTCGGCGATCAGCAAGGCGCACCGGTCTTTTCGGCCGCCGTTGCGAATTCTCGCCGGATGTGCACAACCCCGTGGTGGTGTACCACGCTCGGGTGTAACAAGCTCAGCGCAAACGCCCCGATCAGCGCGGTGTTAAGAAAGACGAGGGGCCACAGGCCGTTCGCAGCGTCGGCGATGACCACTGCCACCGTCTTGGCTAGGGTTGGCCGGCGGTGGGTCGGTGGTCGTGGTCGTGCTCGCCGGAGCCGCTGGTGTCCTGATCGGATCCGCCGTGCCCACCGTGCATACCGCCCATCATGAACACCATCATCAGCGGGCAGGCCAGCACGACCAGGCCGATCAGCAGCGTCGAGACGGGAACACCCGCGAAGACCAGACCGACGACAAGGATGGCCAGCGCGACGGCGTACAGCGCTAGGTTTTGGCGTTTCATAACAGTCCCTTTCCTCGGAATTGCCTCCAAGGGTTGCCGCCGTCGGGCGTTCCTGGGTAGGGCATCAGGTCACCCGGGACGCCGACTAAAGTCCTATCGAGCTTAGTAGTTGGCCACTCAGCACCCCAACCGACCTCAATGTCACCCATTGCCCCGTCCACGCCGAGCCAGGCGGGGTGCGGTGCGAGTCGCCTGGCATTGACAGAGGCTTGCTGTGTGCCGCTGGGGCGGCCGGATCGGACCCACAGCCGGTGCAGGATGAGCGCGATGAGCCCAGTGGCCGCCATGGACGCCAGGGGTGCGCCCCGAGCGAGGTTGACCGCGAGGGTGAAGCCGACCACGAGCGCTCCGGTGGCGTTAACGGCCAGCGTTGCCGGTTGGCGGGCGCGGTAGGACAAGCGGGTCATCGCGAGCATGCCGGCCAGAAAGCTGAGGAACACCGCAACGGCGTAGAAGAGAACCAGGCGCTGATCGTTGCCGCCGGAGGCGGTGGCCAGCGCCGCGGAGCCGACGACGAAAACCAGCACTCCCCAGTAGGGGGTGTAGTGGCTGTTGGTGCGACCTAACGCGGCAGGCAGGATCCCCGGCGACGGCTCTCCGGGTCGTGTCCGGCGGCGAGCGCCTTGAGCAGGCCCGGCCCGGCCTGGAATGACGAACTCGCCGACAGCAGCAACAGCGTGGTGGCGAGCTGGAAGGCGGCGAACACCGGCCCGGGGGGCGGCGAAGCGGGCCAGGTCGGCGATCTGTGTGCTGTCGGGACCAGGGACACCGATGCGCAGGTGAACGGCTTCAGCGGTCAGCCCCAACATGATTACCCCGACGTTGCCCAGGATGAGCCACAGCGTGATGCGCCCGAACCTCCGCCGGCCGGTGTCGTCGAGTTGGTCCAGTTGGGCGATGGCCGATGCGGGTGCCTCGACCCCGGTTGCCAGCCCATGGCCACCGGGAAGGCCACCACCACCGCTGCCGCTGAAGTGGTAGCTGGTGCGCTGGTGGCCTGCGGTTGTGGGTGGGCGGCCAGCCCATACACCAGGACCACAACGGCGAGCGCGAGGAAGGTGAGGGTCATCGTGGCGAACACTGCGCGGCCGAGGTGGCCGAACCAGTTCAGACCGGCCACCCCGACGATCAGTGCCAGTGCCAGTGGGAGGCGCCAGCCGCCGAGCGCGGGCAGGTAGGCGATAATCGCTGAGGCGCCTGCGGCGGCGCTGATCGCGATGGTGAGGGTGAAGTCCACCACCAGCGCTCCAATCGGGATGAAGGCCCACCGCTCCCCGAATGCGTCACCCACGGCCCCTGCGGCACCACCACCTGCGGGGTAGCGCGCCACTATCTGGTGATAGTTAAGGGTCACCACCGTTATGACGGCGATCACCACCGTCATGGTGGGCAGCAGCAGGCCGAGATCGCCGTCCAGCGCCCGCAACGCAGCCTCGATCGCATAAGCCACCGAGGACACCGGGTCGGCCATCACTGCAAAGGCGAACGCCACCAACAACAGCACCCGCTGGGGCTGCAGACCACTCTGTCGCGGTCGCATGACGAAAGTCAGCCTCCGACTCGCCGGGGTGACCCGGTGTGGATTGCAACGGCAGGGCCAAGGCGAAGCTATGGCCGCAAGCGGTGACGGTACCCGACGTTTCAACACTCAAGGTGAGGTTGGATCGAGTGCCCGGACTGGATCTACCTCAACGGCGACGTCGAACCTGCAGGCGGTCGTACGGGCCTTGATCAGAGGGTGAGCATCGCATCGAAACCGCCTGTGCGACTGCGGGAAGCATCTGCCGGGTGCACACTCGCAGTCACAACTACGGACGCACCAGCGCGATGTCACCAGGCCCCGCTGCTCACGGTTTCGATGCGCGGGACTGCAGGAGGTCGGTGCGGGTGGTGGGCATGCCGCTGTGACCGCGTGCATCGCATTTGACTGCCAGAATCTGGTTGACCCCGAGCCGGTTGGCCATAAATCCCAGCGCCGAGCCCGCCATGAACAGCCGCCATACCCGTGCTCGGCCGGCGCCGCCAAGTGTGACCGCCTCTTCCCAATTGCCTTCCAGATTCGCCACCCAGGCCCGCAGTGTCAGCGCGTAGTGTTCGCGAAGCGACTCGACGTCGCGTATCTCGAAGCCGGCCCCCTCGATCGCTTCGATCATCGTGGCCATCGGTTCGACTTCCCCGTCGGGGAAAACGTAGCGATCGATGAAGGACGTTTTGGAGAAGCCCGCGCGTTTGCCTGGCCTCCGCGAGATCGCGTGGTTGAGTAACCGGCCCTGTGGGCGCAGCAGCGCGTAGAGTTGCGCGGCATAGGTCGGCAGCAGCGCGACGCCGACATGCTCGGCCATGCCGATACTGGAGATCGCGTTGAACGGCCCGTCGTCGACGTCTCGGTAGTCCTGCACCCGGATCTGCACCCGCTCGGCGATCCCCTCGGCGACCATCCGTTTGCTCGCGTACTCCGCCTGCTGGTGCGACAACGTCACGCCCACGACATGTGCACCGTAGTTGCGCGCCGCGTGCAGGGCGAAGGTTCCCCATCCGCAGCCGACGTCGAGCACCCGCATGCCCGCGGTCAGGCCGAGCTTGCGCGCCACAAGATCGCACTTGGCGTACTGAGCCGCGGCCAGATCGACGCCGAGTTGCGCCCAGTACCCGCACGAGTAGCTCATCGACTCACCCAGCACGAGTCGGTAGAAGTCGTTGCCGACGTCGTAATGGTGGCTGATCGCGGCGGCGTCGCGGCGCTTCTCGTGCCGGTGCCCGCGCGTTAATTTCGCCTCCTCTGCTGGTGGCTTCGGTGGCAGCCCGATAATCCCCAGCCGCAGCGCCGCTTTCGCCAGTGCCTTCTTCATCTCGGCGTCGGAACGCACACCGGGACCGCGGCTCGGGTCTGACATCTGCTCCAAGACATCTAGGCCGGCGAGCAGGTCTCCCTCGATGTCGATGTCGCCGGATACATAGGCTCGTGCGAAGCCGAGTTCGTTTGGAGCCCACAGCAGCCGTCGCAGAGCCCGGCGATTGACGAGGTTCAACTGCCACTGCGCGGACGCAGGACCCGACCGGCTGCCGTCCCAGCATCTGATCTTGACCGGAACATCCGGGCCCACGGCCGCGCAAACCAGTGGCGCCACCGTTTCAGCGATCGTCATTGCAGAAACCTCCGAGCAGAACCTGACACCTGTCTTTTCTGGGCTATCCAGTGTTGGTTAGGGGCGAGGTGCTGGTCTAACCGGCCGCGATGACGCGACGCCGCCACCGCCGGTTAGCGCCTGGCGGTGAGGAGATCGGCGGCCTTGGCGGCCAGGGCCGGCGTGCACACGATGTCGTAGCGCTCGGCGGCCAGGGTGGAGACCGATGTGAAGTCCCGGCGGCCGTGGGTGGCCCAATGTCCCACGAATCCGAAGATCGCCCCCCACACGGCGCCGATGAGCAGGCCGGCGAGCATGACGCCTAGCCACGCGGCGCCGGCGGCGAACATTCCCAACAGCAGGCCGATGAACAAGCCCCACCATGCGCCGCCGGCCGCACCGGTGAGGGCGGCGCGTGCAGTGGTCATGCGGCCGGTGATCGCCTCCACCGTGCTCACGCCGTGGCCCACGATGCGCAGATTCTCCACGGGGAAATCCGCATCGGAGAGATAGTCGACCGCGCCCTGCGCCTGGGTGTAATCCCCGTAGCTGGCTATTACTCGATACTCGGTGCTGGCGGCGGCCTGACTGGTCGGGTCGTCGAATGATTGATCGCGCTGGCTGTCCATGGTTTCTCCTCCTGGTGTTTGGGTTCGGCTTCGGATGCCGACGTTCCGGGCGGCTCGACCCCGGCCGCGAGAGCCGGGATCTGGTCTAAGAGGGCCAGGTCCAGCTGCTGATGGCGGGGTCGTCCGCGCCGTGGGCTCGGGTGTAGGCGCGGGCGCGCAGCCGGGCGTCAACCATCCGCTGGCGTAGCGCCGCCGCGGCGGCGCCCAGGCCCGGTACCCGGTCGATGACGTCGATGACCAGGTGGAAGCGGTCCAGGTCGTTGAGCATGACGAGGTCGAACGGAGTGGTCGTGGTTCCTTCCTCCTTATAGCCGCGGACGTGGATGTTGACGTGGTTGGCCCGCCGATAAGTGAGCCGGTGGATCAGCCACGGGTAGCCGTGGTACGCGAAGATGACGGGCCGGTCCGGGGTGAACAGCGCATCGAACTGGGCGTCGGGCAGCCCGTGCGGGTGTTCGGTATCGGGCTGCAGCCGCATCAGATCGACCACGTTGACGACCCGCACCCGCAGGGCGGGCAGGTGCTCACGCAGCAGCGCCGTGGCCGCGAGCGTTTCCAGGGTCGGGACATCGCCCGCGCAGGCCAGCACAACGTCCGGCAGCCCGTCGGCGCCGTCGCCGCCGTCGTTGCCGGCCCACTCCCAGATTCCCAGCCCGCGGGTGCAGTGCGCGACCGCCTCCTCGATGTCCAGATAGGACAGCGCCGGCTGCTTGCCGGCCACGATCAAGTTGATGTACTGGCGGCTGCGCAGACAGTGATCGGCCACCGACAGCAACGTGTTGGCATCCGGCGGCAGGTAGACCCGCACGATCGCCGCCTTCTTGTTCACCACATGGTCGATGAACCCGGGGTCCTGGTGGGAGAACCCGTTGTGGTCCTGGCGCCACACGTGCGAGGTCAGCAGGTAGTTCAGCGACGCGATCGGTGCCCGCCACGGTATGTCGTTGGTGACTTTGAGCCATTTCGCGTGTTGGTTGACCATCGAATCCACGATGTGGATGAACGCCTCGTAGCACGAGAACAGGCCGTGTCGGCCGGTAAGTAGATAGCCCTCCAGCCAGCCCTGGCACAGGTGCTCGGAGAGTACCTCCATAACACGTCCCGCCCGCGCGAGGTGCTCATCGGTGGGCAGCGATTCGCCCTGCCACACCCGGTCTGTTTGCTCAAACACCGCGCCGAGCCGGTTGCTGGCGGTCTCGTCGGGGCCCATCAGCCGAAAATTGTGGGGGTTGTCCCGGATGACGTCACGCAGGAACGCCCCGAGCACCCGCGTCGCCTCGTGCAGCGCCGTGGCCGGCGCGGGAACCGGGACGGCGTAGTCGCTGAAGTCGGGCAGCCGCAGCGGCTTTAGCAGCTGCCCGCCGTTGGCGTGCGGGCTGGCGCTCATCCGCGCACACCCGGTCGGCGGCAGCGCCGCCAGCTCCGAGATCAGTGCGCCGGCCTCGTCGAACAATTCCTCGGGCCGGTAGCTGCGCAGCCACTCCTCGAGCTGGCGCAGATGCTCGGGATTGTTGGCCAGATTGGCCAGCGGCACCTGATGCGAGCGCCAGGTCCCCTCGGCGGGGAGTCCGTCGACCTCCTTCGGACCGGTCCATCCCTTCGGGGTCGCCAAGACGATCAGCGGCCAGCGCGGCCGCTGTGTGTCGCCATCTTCTCGCGCGGCATGTTGAATCCGGGCGATCTCGGTGACCGCGTCGTCCATCGCCGCGGCGAGGTCCTGGTGCACCTGTGCCGGGTCGTGGCCTGACACCACATACGGCAGGTGTCCGTAGCCCTGCAGCAGGTCGATCAGCTCGTCGTCGGGGATGCGGGCCAGGACCGTCGGGTTGGCGATCTTGTAGCCGTTGAGGTGCAGGATCGGCAGGACAGCGCCATCGCGGACCGGGTCGAGGAACTTGTTGGACTGCCAACTCGCCGCCAGCGGTCCCGTCTCAGCCTCGCCGTCGCCGACCGGGCAGGCCACCAGCAGGTCCGGGTTGTCGAACGCGGCGCCGTAGGCGTGCGCCAACGCATAGCCCAGCTCGCCGCCCTCATGGATGGAGCCCGGGGTTTCCGGGGCCACGTGGCTGGGGATGCCGCCGGGGAAGGAGAACTGCCGAAATAGCCGGCGCAGGCCGTCGGCATCGCGGCTGATGCCGGGGTAGACCTCGCTGTAGGTGCCCTCCAGGTAGGCGTTGGCCACCAGCCCCGGGCCGCCGTGGCCCGGGCCGATCACATACATCGCGTTCAGCCCGCGCCCGCGGATGACCCGATTGAGGTGGACGTAGATCAGATTGAGTCCGGGCGTGGTCCCCCAATGCCCGAGCAGCCGCGGCTTGACATGCTCGAGCTGCAGAGGTTCGCGCAGCAGCGGATTATCCAGCAGATAGATCTGCCCGACCGACAAGAAATTGGCCGCCCGCCAGTACGCATCCAACAGACGCAGATCGACGGGTGATAGCGGGCCGGACGCGCCTGGCCGGGCGGTGCTGACGTCGGAAGTCGGGGTGGTGACGCTCATGGGTTGCTCCTCAGTATTGGCGGTAGACCCGAAACGGGTGTGACGCATCCGCGGTGTCGGCAACGGGTCAGGCTCGGCGCCCCGTCCAGCCGCCCCGTCGGGCTACTGAACGCCGACCGGTGATGGCTCTCCGGATGGCTTCACCGCGGCGGCATCGGGTTGTGGTGGTTGCGGTAGCCGCAGCCGTTTAAGCATCAGGGCGTTCACCGCGACGATCAGGCTGGACCCCGACATCGACAGGGCGGCGATCTCTGGGCGAAGCACCAGGCCGAGTGAGGGTTCGAAGACGCCGGCGCCGATGGGCAGGGCGATGACGTTGTAGCCGACCGCCCATCCCAAGTTTTGCCGCATCTTGCGCAGTGTGCCCCGCCCGATCCGCAGCGCGATGGGCACATCGAGCGGGTCCGAGCGCATCAGAACCAGGTCGGCGGTTTCGATCGCCACGTCGGTGCCGGCACCGATCGCGATGCCCAGATCCGCCTGCGCCAGCGCGGGGGCGTCGTTGACGCCATCGCCGACCATCGCGACCTTCTTCCCGGAACGCTGCAGGTCGGCGATCTTGGTGGCCTTGTCGCCGGGCAACACTTCGGCGATGACGGTGTCGATGCCCAGCTGCCCAGCGATGCGCTGCGCGGTGGCCTCATTGTCGCCGCTTAGCATGACCACCTCGACACCCAACTCGTGCAGCGCGGAGACGGCGGCCGCCGAGGTTTCCCGCGCGGCATCGGCTAAGGCGATCACCCCGACCCCGCGCCCGTCGACAGCCACCAGCACCGCGGTGCGGCCAGTCGAAGCCAGCTCGTCGCGCCGATCGATCACCGAACCGAGGTCGACGTTGTCGGCGGCCATGAGTTTGCGGTTACCGACCGCGACGCGGCGGCCGTCCACGTCGGCGGTGGCGCCGTGCCCGGGCACGTTGCGGAACCCGTCCAGCGACAGCCGCGGCACCCCACGGTTGGCGGCGTAGCGCACGATCGCACCGGCCAACGGATGCTCGGATTCGCGTTCGACGGCGGCGACCAGCGCCAGGAGCTCGTCCTCGCCGATACCCTCGGTGACCACGTCGGTGACTTCGGGTTCGCCCTTGGTCAGCGTGCCGGTCTTGTCCATCACCACGGTGTCGATGCGCGCCGAGGTTTCCAGCGCGGTGGCGTTCTTGAACAGCACCCCGCGTTTGGCGCCCAGTCCGGTGCCGACCATGATCGCGGTGGGAGTGGCCAAACCGAGCGCGTCGGGGCAGGTGATGACGACCACGGTGATCGCGAACAGCAGTGCCATCTGCACGCTTTCACCCGCCAGTAGCCACACCAGGAAGGTGCCGCTGCCGCCGATCAGCGCGACAAATACCAGCCAGAACGCGGCCCGGTCGGCCAACCGCTGCCCGGGGGCCTTCGAATTCTGGGCCTCCTGCACCATGGCCACGATCTGGGCGAGCACGGTGTCGGAGCCGACCTTGGTGGCACGCACCCGCAGGGTGCCGGTGGTGTTGATCGAGGCGCCGATCACCGCCGAGCCGGGCGCTTTGGTCACCGGAAGGCTCTCCCCGGTGACCATGGACTCATCGATTTCGGAGTTGCCGTCTTCGACCGTGCCGTCGACCGGGATCTTTCCGCCCGGCCGGATGAGGAGTAGGTCCCCGACCATGACCTCGGCGGTGGGGATCTCGACCGGTTCGCCGTCGCGCACTACCACCGCCATCGGCGGCGCCAGCTCCAGCAGGGTGCGGATGGCGTCGTTGGCGCCGCCGCGGGCGCGCATCTCGAACCAGTGCCCGAGCAGCACGAACGCGGTCAGCACAGTGGCGGCCTCGTAGAACACCTCGCCGCCGCCGGTGACGGTGATGACGACGCTGTAAAGCCAGCCGGTGCCGACGGCCACCGCGACCAGCACCATCATGTCCAGGGTCCGCGCCCGCAGTGCCCGGTAGGCGCCGTCGAAGAAGATCCACGCCGAGTAAAAAATCACCGGCAAGCTCAGCAACAGCGAAAAGACGTCGTCGCGCAGCCCGAACGGTGCCGGCACTGTAAATCCGAGGACGTCACGTCCGATCGGCGACCACAACAGGATCGGGATCGACAACACCGCGGCCACCAGGAAACGGTTGCGCATATCGCGCACCATGTCGTCCATCGACGCCCCCGCGTGTCCGCCGTGCCCCATCGCCTCCTGCGGGGTTCGCACCGCCGCCGCTCCGGCCTGCGCTTCATGTCCGGTGTGGCCGTCGGCGACCGCCACCGCTTCGTCGTGGGCCTGCTCGGTGGGGTGGGCGTGTGCGGTGGGGGGTGGATCCGGCTCGTCCATCGGGTCGCACACGTGTTGGGGCACCGACTGCCCGGCGCAGTGGAAGCCGCAGTCGCGCACCCAAGCGCGGAGCTGCGCCAGCGACGTCACCCGCGGGTCGAACACGACCGTCGCGGTCTGCGCCACCGGGTTGGGATCCACCTGCAGGACGCCGGGGCGGCGGCCCAGCACAGCGGTAATCCGGCTTTGTTGCGACGCCCACTGCATTCCCCGCACGTCGATCACGGCGGTGCTGCGGTCTTTCGGCTGTTCGGTCACCGCAAAGTCCTCCATCTCATCGGGAATTCGATAGATCGGTGGATGCGGCTCGGCTCGGCGCGTGGATCGCGACGATGGCGAGCCCGGCGGCGGCGACCGCCAGGGCGGCGTTGACCCAGAAACCCATGGCGATGCCGGTCGTGAACGCGGTCGCGTCGACGGCTGATCGGGCCAGGTCGCCCGGCCAGTGGGCGGCCACCACCGCCCCCATCACCGCCACGCCCAGCGAAAGACCCACCATCCGGGAGACGTTCAGCGTCGCGCTGGCGATACCGGAGCTCTCGTCGGGCACCTGCTGGATCGCGGCGGTGGTGATCGGCGTCGTGGCCAGCCCGAGACCCAGACCTTCGATGAGCAGCCCGGGCAGCAGCTGCCAAATTCCCCACCCGGGATCGACGCCGGCCAGCAGCACCAACCCCGTCGCCGCCAGCACCATGCCCGCACCGATCAGGATGCGCGCGCCGACGTGCGACACCAGCCAGCCGGCCAGCGGAGCGAGGACGGCGATCAACACCGTCATGGGCAACAAAGCGAGGCCGGCGCGCGTCGGGGAGAAGCCGGTGACCAGTTGCAGGTATAGCGAAAGGAAGAAGAACACGCTGCACATGACGGCGAGGTTCAGCAACGCCAGCACATTGGCCGCCGCGACGTTCGGGATGCGAAACAGCGACAGATCCATTAACGGCGCCGCCGACCGCCGCTCCGCCACCACGAAGGTCGCAGCGCTAGCCGCGGCGATCGCCAGCATCGCCCACAGCCGGATCGAGGTCCACCCAAGGCTGTTGCTTTGCGTCATCGCGAGCACCAGCGCGAACAGGGCGATCGCGGACGCGATGAGCCCAACCACATCCACCGGCGCACGCGGCGGCCGCCGAGCCAGCCGCGGCCTGGGCAGCGCGGCATACGCAAGAATCAACATCGCCACCCCGGTCGGGAGATTGAGAAAGAAGATCGACTGCCAGCCAAACGCGTCGGTCAGCAGAGCCCCCAGCAGCGGGCCGACCGCCAGCGCTGCGGCACCGACGCCGGACCACACGCCCAAGGCGAAGCCGCGCCGCGGCCCGGAGAACGACGTAATGAGCAAAGTCAACGCAGATGGCGCGATGAGCGCCGCCGCTCCGCCCTGGGCGGCGCGCATCCCGAGCAGCATCGCGCCCGTCGATGCAAAGCCGGCCAGGACCGAGACGACGGTGAAGGCCGTCACGCCGCCGAGGAAGACCGGCCGTGCGCCGAACCGGTCGGTCAGCAGACCACCGGCGAGCGTGAGCACGGCAAAGGGCACCGTGTAGATATTGATCACCCACTCCAGCCCCGACAGGCCCAGGCCGAGCTGGCGGCCTATCGACGGCAGCGCGATCGCCACCGCGGTGTCGTCGAGCAGAACCAGAAACGATGCGACCGCCACCGCTGAGAGTACCCACCACTGCCGATTCCCTGCCGCGGTGGTGACTGTCCCGTCGGTGCTTGTATCCATCTATTCCCCGTCTATCGGATCGTCAGCCGGCGTGTGGTCCCTGGCAAGACTGCCAGCGGATCATCGGGTGACCCAAGGGACTTTAGACCCATTACTAGATAACTTAGTAGATATGTCGGGCGGCCGGGGTTGGCCCGGCGCCGAGATCGGGAGCGCTGGAGGGAGACGATAAGGAAACTTCAATACCACCGAGTGCTGGCGGTGGCGGGCCCAGCTCTGCCGGATCGCCTGGACGCGTGCGGCGCAGAGTCGACCTGTAGTCGGTGCTTGCACCAAATAGGCTGTGTAGCTTCGGTTTTAGCTGGTTACGCGGCGTGAGTAACGCTTGCCGGTCGAGGCCTGGCGGGACGATCTGCCCGTGGCTCACACCGGCTGAACTAAATCAGGGCCGTGAGCGGGGGTCTGCCGTGTTCCTCGGCTGCGCGCGGGCGTCGGCGCGTGGTCAGCACACGTGTGATATATGCGCCAGAGCGGTCGCGCCGGCCCAGGTGAACGAGGCCTACTACTAGTCAGCCGCTGGAGGCGCGCGGCCAGGCGTGCCACCCTCGCCGATCGCGCGGCCTTCGGCAACATCGAGGACCTTTAGCAGCGGGACCAAGTCGTTGAGCTCCGCAACAGCCGCCCGGCACGAAGCGCACACGCCCAAGTGCGCTTCGAATTCGCACCGCTCGGCAGGGGACAGTGCACCCAGCACGTAGGCGGCGTCCCACATCGCGAAATCTTGGCTGTCCCGGTGCGGCGACAAGCCGTTGGGCGGTTCCTTACACAGCATCATGGCGTCCCGAATTTTCCAGTGAGCTACGGCTACCAAGCAAACCACGCTTGAGGATGGCCAGAGCGCCGACGTGAAGCGCTAAGTTCTTGCGGTGCAGGACGTTTTCCCTTCCACGAAACATCTACCAACTGTGCTCGTTTCGTCCGTTCCTCGGTAGGGCATCAGGTCACCTCGGGTCGGTGCCTAAAGTCCTATGCAACCTAGTAGTCGGCCACGCGCGACGCCGCCCCGGCACACTATGACTCTAGGTTGCGGTGAACTGCATTAGTGAGCGCTTGTTCTGACGGATCCCACAGGTCATGTTGTTGATCCGCGCTACGTGGCCCGCTCATAGCAGTTGGCGGCGTTGTAGTGATTTGAAGGAGAAGAAGCCGGCCGCCGCCGGGAGCCAGAAGGTCGCCAGCCGGTAGGCCAGGACGCCGGCAACGGCGGGTGCGCTGGCGACGCCGCCCACCATGAGGCCGGCGACGAGAGCGGCTTCGACCACGCCGAGGCCCGCAGGCGTCGGGCTGGCGGCCCCGAGTGCCGAACCGCCGAGGAATACCGCGCCGATTAAGGCGGCCGGTGCGTGACCGCCAAAGGCGTGCACCGCGAAGCCCAGCGCCGCGATATAGGCCACGTTGGTGCCTAGTTGCCCGCCGAGAACCAGAATTGCCCGTCGCGGGTGGCGGACGATTTCGGCCATCGATGCGCCGGCTTTGCGCATGTCGGCGAGCCAGTCCCGGCGCCGAATCAACACCGCGATTGCCACGCCGAGCAACGTCATGAGGGCGACAAATCCGATCAGCAGGCCCCAGCCGCTCGGCAGTGCCGAGGCGAGCAACACGCGCGACTGGCCGAGCCACAATCCGACGCCGAGCAATTCGAGGATGTGCAGGACCGCGCCCACGGTCACCGTCACAGCCACGGCGGCAACGGCGGTGGCGCGCGACAGCCCTGCTCGCTCCAGGTACCGCTCGTTGACGGCCGCCCCGCCCAGCCCGTAGGGCATCAACCGGTTCGCGAACGAGGCCGCCAGCTGCACATTCACCGTGCGGCCAAACGCGACTGGACGGGGACTGGCCCCCATGAGGACAAGGGCCGCCGCGGCATACGTCGCAGCCGACATCGCGAATGTGCCTACGAGCCATTGCCATTGCGCCTCGTCGAGGGCAGCGATCGTATGGCCTAGATGGCCGACCTGGGGCAGCAGCACATACGTCGCGAAAATCGCCGCCGCGATCCACCCGAGCGTGCGCCAGCGAAACCGCAGAAGGACCTCGCGCGGCGCCAGTTCCGCGCCGGCGGCATCGGCGACGGCGGCGCGCAGCTCGTCGAGCAGGCCCGGGCGACGCCTGACAGCCTCGCGCGTCGCCGAAGCAAGTGCTAGTGGCTGCAGCAGCGGCGCCGCGCCGCGCAACGGATCGAGACCGATGATCTGAAGTGCGGTTGCCACAGCGCGTTTCACGCCGACGTTCAGGCTCATCGAGACGAGCAGCTCGGCCACATCGGCGTCGAGCCGGTGGTCGGAGGCGCCGGACTCGCCGAAGCCGAAGTCGACGATCCACGGCTTTCCGTGCTCATCGATGAGCACGTTGGCCAGGCGAAGGTCGCGGTGCGCGATCCGGGCGGCCCGCAACAGCGGGACCTGACACCACACGTCGCACAGCACCTCATCGGACACCGGCTCGGACATCGAGCGAGCGAGGTTGTGGCCCGGAATCCGCGCCTCGGCCAGCCAGGCGTCGCCGTTTTCGGCGACTCCGACCGAGACGATGGTCGGGGTCCGCACACCTGCCTGCTGTGCGAGCAACGCGATGAAGGCTTCGTGTTCGGCCTGCTGTTTAGGTGTGGCGAACGGGGATTCGTCTTCGACGTTCCGGAAGACGATGTGGCGGAACAGTTTGAACAGCAGGTCTGCGTTGCGTTCGTGGTACCCGATGACTTTCACGAACAGGTCGGTGCAGTCGCCGCAGTTTTCGGTGGTGACGAGAAACGGTCGCGAGCCTCGCGCATCCAGGGAGACGGGAGCGACCCGGATCGGGCACAACCCGGCGGCGGCCAGGGCCCGCTTGATCGCGGGTGCCTCAGCACGGTGCACCGGGGCACCCCACAGCAGGTGCAGGCCGGCGGCGACCGTCCAGCCCAGCGCGGCGCCACCGAAGACGTCCAGAACGAAATGTGCCCCGACGAAAACGCGCGCCACGGCGACCATGGCCGCGGACGCCCATGCGACCCGGCGCCACGGACGTGGCAACCATGGTGCCGCCGCGGCGGCTATCGCGGCCGCAACCGCCGCGTGCCCCGAGACGAACCCCAACCCGCCCTGAAGAGTACGCAGCGTCATCTCATCGAGCAGGACGTCGGGCCGTGCACGTCCGACCAACGTCTTCACCACACGGGCGAGGAGATAGGCGAGCACGCCCGCGGCGGCCAGGTCACGGGCAAGACCGATCCGCCGCGCGAGCAGCGCTGCCCCGGCCGCGACGCCGACCGCACCGATCGAGCCCAACTGCATTACCGCCAGCAGGACGGGCGACACCCACGACGGCAGGTCGTTGATCAACCGGAACATGTCCACCTCAAGGCGAGGCACGTGCACGTTGGTGTAACGCGCCACCAACGCCGAAATCACCAGTGCCACAACGCCGAGTACAACCCGGACGGAATCACCCGCATGCCGCTGGATTACGGTGGCATACGGTGGCTCGCCGCCCGCGATCATTGCGGGCGACGCCGAGTCCTGTATTGCCTCCGACGTCATCGCCTGAACGCTCCCAAGGACATCGACCCGGGACTAGGGGATTTCGGCTCCGGTGACAAGGACGATGTGCCCCCTGGGATTCTCACGCCGAAGCCCGGCCTAGCCGATCCGCGCGGCCCCGCACACCGACAAGGAGATTCAGCAGAGCACCCACGGCCAGACCGGCCGCGGCCCCGCCGATCACATCGAGCGGCGAATGCGCTCCCAGATAGATGCGCACCGCGGCCGCCACCACCGCGATAACGAGGATGACGACCCGCCAACGACGGCTCAGATATGGACTCAGTAACGCCACCATGCCGAAGAGGATGACGGCGTGGCCCGACGGGAACGACAAGCCCGCGGCGGGCGCGTCACGCAGGACCGCCCCAGGTATGGATGCCCCGGGCCGCTCACGGTTCACGAGGGCTTTCAGGATGCCCCGCTCGACGATCAGCTTCGCCGGAACCAGCAGCACCAGGGCGGTGGCGAGCCGAAACTTTCGCGCACCCAACGCAACAACCGCGACGATGACCGGTGCGCCGAGCACACCCGTCAGCTGAGATACCCAGAGCGGCCGATATAGCATGTCGGGCAGCGAGTTGATGCGAGTAAACACCTCGCGGTCGACGCGGCCCGCCACTGAAGAACCGGAAAGCCAGACCGACACCGCAGTCAGCGCGAGGCCACCGGCGGCAAGCCAGAGGTCGGCGGTCCGCCGAGGCGCGGGCTCGCCCACCGATGTCGTCGCCTCCGAACTACTAACTGAATTAGTATGTTGCCGGGCGGGCCGACGGTCAATACCTGCACTAGCCTCCGAACAGGATCTTGCGAGGTTGCCACCAAATACCGAATCGGTATCGCAACGGTCATGGCCAAGACAGGCTCTGCCGGATCTGGCGCTTGGTGGCACGGGCGACGCCGAACTGGCGGGCGATGGCGGCGGCGGAGTCGTCGTTGAGTTGGCAGTGCCGACGAGCAGCGTGTGCACGGGTGCTGGGTAGGTTCCATTCACTCCGTCACCGTGCGACCATCGTGCCGATGCCCGAGCCCACAGCACACATCCCCGCGACACGCGACGAGGAGCTGCTCTGTTGCCTGGGGCCGGGATTCCCCGCGCTGGCGGGCAGCGACCCCGACCGCGTCGCCCGGATCCGCGACGAGGTGGCGTCTGGCTTTGCCGCGCTGACAGACGTAGCGCACGCCGTGTCGATCTTCGGCTCAGCGCGCACGCCGGCCGATCACCCCTACTACCGGCTGGCGCGCAGGCTTGCCACGCGGCTGGGGACACTGAGCTTCGACATCATCACCGGCGGCGGCCCGGGAATCATGGAGGCCGCCAACAGGGGCGCCCGCGACGCGGGGGTGCGCTCGATCGGTCTCGGCATCGAGCTTCCGCAGGAGCAGAGCACGAACGCGTTCGTCGATCTCTCGCTTCAGTTCAGGTACTTCTTCGTACGCAAACTGATGTTCATCCGCTACGCGTCGGCGTTCGTGGTCTTTCCCGGGGGCTTTGGAACGCTTGACGAGCTCTTCGAGGCGCTTACCCTAATCCAGACCGAGAAGATCCGCCACTTCCCGGTCGTGCTCGCGGGATCGGAGCACTGGAGCGGACTGCACCGGTGGATCCGCACCCAATTGCTCGAGCCGGGGATGGTTTCGGCCGGCGACGTCGAGCTACTCGTGCTCGCTGACGATCCCGACGAGATCGTCGAGATAGTCGAGCGTTCGCGCCATCGCCAGCTTGAGACCTACCACCCACCCGGATCGTGAGCTTAGGTCACACGAGGACAATGCCGCGGCAGCGGCAAGGAACACGCTTGCACCGCTTACTCCGTCGGAATGACAACCGGCTGCGTAGGTTCTTGTTGCCGATCGCGGCGAGGACCTCGTCGCGGAACGTACGGATTGTGTTTGTCGGGCGCCTTGGCGTTGTATTCGGTGATCAGGAGCTTCACTGTCGCGGTGGTCAGCGGGCGGCCATCGAGTTCCCACTTCTTGCGGCCGCCGTCGAGCAGCCTGACCTTGTCGTGGCCGTACAGCTTGAAGTACCAGTTCGCGTAGGCGGCGAACCAATTGTTGTTGCCGCAGTAGAGGATCACGGTGTGTCGCCGTTGGAGATGCCGCGACGGACAGCAGCTCGGAGAACTGGTCCTGGTTGACGAAGTCGCGGCGCACGGGATCCTGCAGATCGGCCTTCCAATCGAGCTGACCGCGCCTTCGATATGACCGCCGTCGTATGTCGTGGTGTCCTCGTCGACCTCGACGAACACGATGTTTGGGTTGTCGAGTTCAGCTCGGCCCACTCGGCGGTGACCAGAACGTCGTTACGGCTCACTGCGGTGACTCCTCGCATCTCTTGAATGGCTCTTGCCCGTCACGCCATCTACGTATGTCAATAGTAGATATGCTACTGGCGTGATTGAGCCGGACGGTTTCCGGCCAGCCACGCACCCGACCCAAAGCCGCCTTCGAACGCTAAACTTGCTCCTCGCGCCACCGCACCCAGCTGAGGTATCTGGGCGGTGCTCCACGAGCGTTCTGATCTGATCGTTCATCGCTGGCGATGGACACCATAGCGGGTGCCCAGTCGGGTTTGAGGGTTCATAATGCAAGAACCGCAACGTTATTGCACGAATTTCGACACCGTCAAGATCTGGCTGGCGGACGCCGCGCTACGCCAGATTCGCCATCATCCACCCATGCGGCCCGTACGAGACCAGCCACCAAATCGAACCCTGCGCAGCCTTCAACGCTGTTCGGCGTTGGAGCGGGCCACAACGGACGGTCTAGCTTTGCTACGGCCGCGCGTGATCACTCAAAACTGCCAGTCGATCACGGAACTCCGATTCACTGATCTCTCCGCGCGCGAACCGGGCGGCCAGAGCCTGCTCTGGCGACGGCGCATCGGGCGGAAGCGGCGGACGCTTCCGCTGATCGCCGATGGCGTATCGGATCAGCGCGACGATTCCGACGATCAGCAGGGCCCAAAACAGCACCATCCCCACGCCCATACCCGTATATCCCCACCAACCCATATCAGGGCCGTACCAAAACATCACGGCTCCTCCTCCAACTGGCTGTTGAACCACATGACTGAAGCACAGTCTGGTCGCTGAGACCGCACGTACCGCAGGGTCGTTCGCACCAAGTTGAAAGGACTTTCGCCACTCCTACGGTCGCGGCTGCCGAAGATGGCACCGGATCAGGTCGGTCGTGGGTGGCCCAGGATCGGCATTCTACCCGCCACAGCACGCGCCCCCAGGAGCATCGTCGCCGTGATCGCAGGTCTGACTACAGCGACGACCATGGCATCCTGTTTCGTCTGATGATGTGTCGTAAGCGTAAGCACGAGGATACGCAGTGCCACAATAGGTGTGACGGTTGATATGGGCCTGTACCTCGTTTTCGGTATTCTGATCTGTGCGGAGGAATTAGAACCAGACATGCCGTTTTTTCAGTTGACGGCCGCGCGGTGATGCGTACGCGTCTGTGACGGCATGCCGCCGTATTGCTCGGTTTATCAATGTATCTGGGAGTCAGTCTTTGTTGCGGGCCGGATAACGCGGCACGTGCTGATGGGCGCGTTCGACCGCCAAAGGCATGCAAGAATACCCGTTAGACCAGGGTGTGAAGCGTCGGGTACACGGTGGCCAAATCGGGCGGCTGGGCCCCGACAGTGAAGGACTCAACCAGACGCCGATGGGATCTCGACGACGCTCAGAACCCGTAGACCGGTCCCGGCGTTGCCGGCACCGCGGGATAACCTGATCGGACCAGCGGTGTACTACAGCATCGCCAGGACGCCCTGCATGGTGTTGATCTCCTTCTGCTGGGTGTCGATGATCGAGCGGGCCAACGTGACCGCCGGATGAGACTGACCGGAGTCAATTTCTTTCTGCGCCATGGTGATTGCGCCCTGATGGTGCTGGATCATCTGGGTGAGGAAGAGCCTGCTGGCCTCCACGCCTTGGGCGTTCTGCAGGGCCGCCATATCCTCGGGCGACATCATCCCCGCCATCCCCGCCATCCCCGGCATGTCGGACATTCCCGGCATCTGGGGCCCAGGCATTCCGGTCGGACTTGGCTGACTTGACGTCGTGGTCGTGGTTGGCGTTGCTCCCGGACTCTCCATGTCGGGCATACCCGGCATACCTGTTGGTCCGGGCATGCCCGGCATCATCGGCATGGTCGGCTGTCCCCACTGCGTCAGCCAGCCCTGCATTTGCTCGATCTCCGGTGCCTGCGCCGCCTTGATCTGATTGGCCAGCTCCACCACCCGGGGATCGATGCCCTGCTTTGCGAGCACGACGTCGCTCATCTCGATCGCCTGTTGGTGATGCGGAATCATGTGCTGCGCGAACGTCACATCCGCCTGATTGTGCGCCTCGGCCGCCGCCGAGGTGGTCGTTGGGCTCGCCGATGTGGTTTCTTGGCCAGCCTGCTCGCTGCCCGAGCCGCCACAGGCCGCCAACGCAAGGAGGGCGGCGGATGCCACCGCACCGATCATCAGGGATCGCTTCTTCATCACGGGATGAGTTCCTTTCCTCGGATCACCGACGGGCGTCGAGATCGCTTGTCATGCGGGAGTCAATGCGGGCGTTGCGGTTTCGTGTGCCGCGGGAGCGCGGAAAGTGTGGGCAGGCGTAGGCGCTTGAGCATCAGCGTGTTGACCGCAACGATCAGACTGGAACCGGACATGGATAGCAGCGACGATCTCCGGCGCAGTACCGAAAGCGGGCTCGAACACGCCGGCGGCGATCGGCAAGGCGATCACGTTGCAGCCCGACGGCGCAGCTAAGATTTGTCGCATCTTGCGCAGGGTGCCGCCGCCGATCCGTAGAGCAGTCGGCACATCGAGCGGATCTGACCGCATCAACAAGAGATCGTCCGTTTCGATCGCGAGGTCGGCCTGCGCCGGGGCATCGTTTACCGCGTCGCCCACTATCGCCACCTTCTTGCCACCGCGTTGCAGTTCGGCGACCTTGGCCGCCTTGTCGCCGGGCGGCGACACTTAGACGGCCTTTCGCACGCAGATATGGTGCCGCTAGTCATTGCATAAAGACTTCGTGAAGAACTCGTCGCGACTGTTCGCGGTCTGTTCCCAGCCCGCTGCACGCTAGCGCTGAGGGGCCTGATCGACCAAGGTTGGTTTCCACCCAGCCGTGACACGGGAAGTATCTCGTCCAGCGCGGCAGCGCACAATCTCCCTGAGTCGCCAATATCGCACGGAGGGCGACGGATCCGGAGGTGTGCTTGGGTTTCGTTTCTTTCAAGCCGGACGCCCGAGGTCTGCTTGCGGTCATCGTTGGTCATTGCGCGGCGGGCTCGAATTTGTCGGCCCCGGTTTCCACCTCAGGTTCAATCATCGCGAGTTCGGCCGGCGGTGGGGTTACGACGCGGTGACGGCGAAGGCGGTTGGCGTTGCTGACCACCGAAAGCGAGGACAGGGCCATCGCGGCAGCAGCGATCATCGGCGAGAGCCGCAGCCCCAGCAACGGGTAGAGCACTCCGGCGGCGACCGGGATACCGATGGCGTTGTAAATCAAAGCGAAGAACAGGTTCTGGCGGATATTGCGCATGGTGGCGCGGGAGAGCCGAATCGCGGTGACAACGCCGGCCAACGAGCCCGAGATGAGTGTGATGTCGGCGGCCTCGATGGCGACGTCGGTTCCGGTGCCGATAGCCAGCCCGACGTCGGCCTGGGCCAGGGCGGGCGCGTCGTTGATGCCGTCGCCGACCATGCCGACCAGCCGGCCTTCCGCCTGCAGCCGCTGGATCTCACCGGCCTTGTGCTCGGGCAGCACCTCGGCGAGCACTCGCGGGACGCCGACCTGGCGGGCGATCGCCGCAGCGGTGCGGGCATTGTCCCCGGTGATCATGACCACTTGCAGGCCAAGGTTGCGCAGCGCGGCGATCGCGGCTAGCGAGTCATCCTTGACGGTGTCGGCGACCGCAAGCACTCCGGCCGGTTCACCGTCGACCGCCGCGAGGATCGGAGTCTTGCCCTCCGCGGACAGCCGCACGCTAAACGGATCGAGTTCGCTGGTATTGATGCCAGCCTCAGTCAACAGTTTGGTGGTGCCAACGAGCACGGTGTGCCCCGTGACGGTGGCGCGCACCCCCTTGCCGGTGATCGACATGAAGTCTCCGGCCGTGGGGATGGTGAGGCCGCGGGCGCGTGCTCCCGCCACAATGGAGGTGCCCAGGGGATGCTCACTATCCACCTCAGCTGCGGCTACCAAGCTGAGAAGATCTTCCGCCCGCATCGTCTTGAGCACGTGGACATCGGTGAGCGCCGGTTTGCCGGCGGTGATGGTGCCGGTCTTGTCCAACACGATTGTGTCCAGCTTGTGCGCGGTCTCTAGGGCCTCGGCCGAGCGGATGAGGATGCCCGCGCGGGCACCCTTTCCAGTGCCCACCATGATTGACAGCGGGGTGGCCAGCCCGAGCGCGCAGGGGCAGGCGATGATCAGCACCGCCACTGCCGACACCAGCGCCAACGTCAGTGCGGGAGCGGGGCCAGCCACGAACCAGACCGCGAACGTGGCGATCGCGATCACGATCACGACCGGCACAAAATACGCAGATGTCGCATCGGCCAGCCGCTGGATTGGAGCCTTTGACGCCTGCGCCTGCTGCACCATGCGGACGATCTGCGCCAACATCGTGTCTGCGCCGACTTTGACCGCTCGCACCCGTAGGGAGCCTGTGGTGTTGACGGTCGCGCCGATTACGGTGTCGCCCCCGTGTTTGGTCACCGGCATCGATTCCCCGGTCACCATCGACTCGTCCACAGCGGACTCTCCGGATAGGACAGCGGCATCGACCGGGATCTTCTCGCCGGGGCGGATGAGGATCTCGTCGCCGACCACGACCTCATCAACCAGGATTTCAACTTCGTGGCCCTTACGCAGGACGCGGGCGGTGCGGGCCTGCAACCCGAGCAGCGCACGGATGGCTTCGCCAGTGCCGGCCTTGGCTCGCGCTTCCAGCAACCGGCCCAACATGATCAGGGTGAGGATCACGCCGACGGCTTCGAAGTACACCTCCCGTACTTCCATCGGCAGGACCGCGGGGGCGAGAGTGACGACCAGGCTGTAGCCGTAGGCGGCGACGGTTCCAAGGGTGATCAGGCTATTCATGTCGGCGCTGCGATGAGCCAGGGCCAGCCAGCCGATGCGGTGGATCGGCCACCCTGTGTAGACCATCACCGGGGTGATCAACGCGAGCTGTAGCCAGTGGTTCAGCAATACGGCCGGCACCCAATCCGCGCCGAATAGCGATTGGGCCATCACGGCGAACAGCACTGGACCGGTCAGGACTGCCCCGGCCACGACCCGGCGGCGCAGATCGGCGAGCTCGGCGCGCTGTTCCTCGGATTGGGCGGATTCGATCTGCGCGGCGGACTCCGGCGCGACATCCGTCGTGGCAGCCTCGGGTGCAGCGGCTTGGCTGCGGTCTGATGCGGCGCTGCGGCCGTTGGGAGTGACAACGAGGGTGCCGTGGATCATGTTCATGCCGCAGGCAAACCCGAAGGATCCTGCCCGCCGCGGAGTAAATCGGACCATCGTGTGCTGGTATGCGGGCAGCGAGGCGTACAGGTGCAGGTCGGGGAATACCACCCGTGAGGTGCAGTCCCCGCTTTCCTGCCGATCGAAATCGATCTCTACTGGAACACCCTGACGGACCTCCACCACGTTGGGGCTATATCCGCCACGCACCACGACCCGCAACCGCTGTACCCCGCCGCTCAGTTCGGCGGTACGGGCACGACGCGGGGCAAAGAAATACCACCCCAACCCGCCGATTGCCACAGCCGCGATCACCACGACGACAACGTCAACACTCGACATGACCACCTCCTTGACAGCAGGGACGGGGCAACGCGGCTTGCGCGGGGGTCACGAACGGCCGCCAGCGACGAGGTCGTTCATCCGTGCCTGATACGTGGCGGCATCGATCTGACCGGACACGCGCTGCCGAATGACGAGAGCCTCCGCGATCAACCCCCAGCATCGTGCGACAGCCGTTGCGTCACGACGTCGGCTGCGCGCACGCAGCGCCGCGGCAACAATCGCCGCGATCAGGATCAGCACCGACACCGCCCCGACCACGACGGCTAGCCAGCCGCCGCTGGTGACTTCTCCGTATGCTGCCATCACCGTACTCACCTGTTTCCCAGCCGCTCCCTGCCCGGCACGGCTTCTTTTGTGTCGCAGTCCATTCTGTGCGCCTTTGCCCGGCCCGGGTAGGGACCTAGGCCACTTTCGCCGGGGCAACAGGTCTCTTCCCGCAGGGGCCTGAAGGCGAATGTGAGTATCCCGGCCGTGCGCAGCAAGGCGGCGCCGTGGCCTACACATTGGCGCCACCAACATCGAGAGAGGTCAGCGCCGCCGACCATCGTGTCTCGCGGCCACCGGCATCCGACATCCAGGACGGACCCACGGGCCGCGAAGAACCGCGGGGGCCGCAAAGGTTGGCCGTTGCTTGACGGTCCGAGGATCAGTTCACGGAGAACGGCGCCGCTGTTGCGGGGTCGAGCACGACATGGTCGGGGCGGGTTTCCATTGCGGTGATGGACTCTCAAGACCCAGGTTCGCCCTTACTGACTTGCGCTTGCAGTAGCGGATGTTGCCGCCCGGGGACACACCAGCAACGCGGCCCGCGACTTGCGGGCACCGTGGTCGCCGATCACCGTGCCGACCCTGGGCAGCGTGACTTGTCGGCACCGGGCGGTGCCGATCATCGCCTCCCGCGCGGATTGACCACCTTGGCCGCCCCTGACTCCATGCGAGTCCTGAGTTTCCAGATGCTGGAGCCGATCATGTACGTGTTGATCACGGGATCCGGCGTGATCTTCAGAAAACAGATCCGCGCTTCCCCGCGGTGGTGAAACTCTTGATACGCCTTCAGGATTCGGCGACCCATCCAGAAGCCCTCGAAGACATCGGTCCCGTCTTCGTCAGTCCAATCAACGATCTCGGCCTCCCCGTTCAGCTGGATGGTTGGCGGCGGCAGAGACCAGAGAAGCCGTCTCGTCAACGGGACCACCAGAGAGACGGCGGGATTCTGCGCGACGTTGCGCGCCTTCCGTAGATGTCTTCGTGTCATCACATACAGCACAACCTCTCGACCCGCACCCAACACGCCGTAGTTCACCCCCGCCGAGTGCGGTGTGCCCGCTTCGTCACTCGTAGAGAGCACAGCGAAGTTCCGCTTGCTGAGGTGGTTGAGCACCACATCCCAGGTCACCTGCTGGGCCGTCATGATTTCGACTGCAAGCATGAAAGGCGCAGCGACACGGTCAGGCGCCGGCGCATCGGGTCGGCTCGGCGGCTGAGTTCGAACACGGCGACACCCACCGTGATACATTGTCGCGCCGCGGCATACATGCGGAACCTTCCAGGCCTGTGACGGGGCGTTTGTCGGACACGAAAAAGGTATGCCACGTTGAGCAATTGCGAGGTCGGATGCGGCGGAAATATCTCGGAACGAGAGGTGACCCCGAGGCACCGGGGGTGGGTGCCGACGGGCCGCCAGTACAGAGCTTTGGGCCGGCAGCTCCGCGGTCCTGGCTGCCACGATTCGCCTGATTCTGGCACCCCATCGGCGGCTCGGGTGGCAGCTGGTCGCCTGACGCGCATCATTGGCAGCGCAGGTCTCCTCGGAATTCACTGCGGCACAACGGCACAACGCGCCGTCGGCGTATAACGCCGTAGTGGGTCCCAGTGAAGCGCTCGCCCGCGACGCCGTGCTCTTCGACACTCAATACACCAACGAGACGCTCGGTCGGCGATCACCGTGCTACCGCCGATCAAATCCCTTCGCCAGCGACGAAACCGTCGTCGCTTCGTCGCACACGACCTCGCCGACGGATCGCCTGGTTACCTATGTTCGCGAGCCACTACATGTTTCCTGCGCAGCAGGGACATTGCTGCGCCCCATCACAGCAGGGACAACTGTCCATCGACATCGACATCGACATCGACATCGGCATCGACATCGACATCGGCATCGGCATCGGCATCGGCATCGGCATCGGCATCGGCATCGGCATCATCATGTTGCCGTTGCAGCACCACATCATCGCCGGCATCGACCCGCCATTTATATAAGTGACCGCCATCGGGTCGGCACCCGTCACATCGAAGTACACCTTGCCCGTCGATGTCTGGCCTTGGTTGATGGTGGCACCCGGAATCGCGCCCGGACTCGCCACCTGCCACAACACCTGGTAGCGGTCTCCAGCAGCCGACACTGCATACACGTTGGGAATGATCGGTGTCACGGTTCCTGTTAATGCCTCCACCGAGGCTGTCGCCTCCCACAGCCGGCCCGCCAGTGGGTAGCCGGGCACTGGGTCGGTACTGGCCCGCAGGTCGGTGACCGACCATTGCTGGACGACCGCTCCGCCTGCGTCTGTCAGCTGCTGAGGTGAGCCGAACCGATGGGGGCAGGTCTTTGGGGCTGCGGTGGCTGTCGGCATACCGACTCCCACCGCCACCAGCAGTGCTGCCGCGGCGACAAAGATCAATTTCAATCTGCGCACGAACGTAATCCTTTCAGGCATTTGGAACCGTGGTCGAAAGATGGTCCGTAACCGACACTCTGATCGGCATGTCCTCTATGTTGGAGATCTCAGATGTGTTCGCTGGCGCCTCCACTCCCGTCGTCATCTCAGTCCTGATCGCAACCTCCAACGTCAAACCACCGGACGCGCATTGGGCGCACAGCGACCCCGTCGACGACCGGAGATCAACGTCACCTGCGCCACAGCGTCGGCCGGCTTCGTCGTTGGCTGTGTGGCCACAGCCGGCCATCTTATCTACGTATCCACACCGTAGACCATCGTGGTCTGGCCGATCGCAACGGATCACGGGATCCTCAACCCGCCCGTGGCGCGCTGACTGCAGCGGCCACCCGACCCCTTTGGGGTAGACCCAACTTTATACCCATGGGGGGTATATGATGATGATGGGCGATATACCCCCCATGGGTATAAAGGGAGAGCGGTTGCCATGTGCGTACGCGAGTGATCGCCGACCGTGCTTAGCGCACTTCCGCCCAAGGCCCCCGACAGTCATTGTCGACAGCTAGAGAGAAGGAATCCATCATGACTACAAGCGAATACCAGGTCACCGGCATGACCTGCGGGCATTGCGAGATATCGGTGCGCGAGGAAGTCGGTGGGATCGACGGTGTTGAGCAGGTCGACGTCAGCGCGGCGACCGGCAAGCTGGTCGTCACCAGCACCGAGCTGATCGACGACGCGACTGTACTCGCCGCTGTCGACGAAGCTGGCTATACCGCGGTGCGAGTCTGATGACTCTCGCCGCTCAAGATACCTGCCAGCCATACCGCCACGTTGGCGGCGATTGGCCGACGTTTGATCCCGACCCGAAAGGACTCTCAACCATGACAGATCACGGCGCTGCCAAGGGCACCCGCCATCACCACCACGAGCACGAGCACGACCACGACCCGGTGGACCCGGGAGTCGACGCGGCCGAGTGCCCGGTCATGCCCGCGCGGTTCGTGGCCAAGGCCAAAGCTGAAGCCAAAGACTGGGTGCGCCAGTACGCCGGGCGCACCTACTGGCTGTGCTGTGCTGGCTGCGTCGCTAAGTTCGACGCCGACCCCGCGAAATATGCTGTTGCCTAACCCTTCATCGGCGATGGGTGGTGTGGCGTCGGGCATGCGCGCGGCGAATATCACCCATCGCCGCATTTCGAGCGACAATATCTGTGAACTACATCGGAACAGGAATCCGCTGGCATACGCGTAGGCCTGCGGTCCCGGGTGTCAATCCCGGGTGCACCATCTGGGAGGAACAAATGCCCACATCGGCAACGAAACGCAAACCCGCGGCAACGCCGCCGCGACATGGCTACATGACGGACAAAGACCGCTACCTGGACCGTCTCAGGCGCATCGAAGGTCAGGTGCGCGGAGTGCAGCGGATGGTCGAGGACGAGCAGTACTGCATCGACATCCTCACCCAGGTCAGTGCGCTGACCCGGGCACTGCAAGCGGTGGCGCTCGGTCTGCTCGACGATCACCTCAAACACTGCGTGCTCGACGCCGCGCACGCGGGTGGCGAGGACGCCGACGACAAGATCAAAGAGGCCACCGACGCCATCGCTCGGCTCGTGCGATCCTGAGTCGCGGGCCGCTATCAGCCCAGTGAGGTCAGCAGCTGCCGGCAGGCTTCTCACAACGCCGGCAGGCGTCCGCGCAAATCCGGCAGTGCTCGTGGTGATCGGCGTGGCGGTCACACTCGTCCCCACAGGAGCGACATGCCGTGGCACAAGCCTCCAGCACCACCCTGGTCAGATTGGCGTCGTAGCCGGTGCGGCGCGACAGCACCTGCCCGGTCGCCGCACACACATCGGCACAGTCGAGGTTGATGCGCACACAGCCGGTGAGCTGCTGCACCGAGTCTTCACTCAGGCAGGCGTCGGCGCAGGCCGTACACGCTTGCGCGCACTCCAGGCACCCCTCCATACAGGATGTCAACGCGGCGCGGTCGATGCCACCCAGGTCTTGCGGATAAGTTTCAAACATCTTGCTCGCGGTACTCAAATGGACCCTCCATCTTCGTCACACCTATCGCGTGGGCTGACCGTGAGGTGGTGTTGCACGGTCGACATGCCGCATACCCACCCCCCATGGTCTAACCCCGTGGATTGAAGCTTGGCGACCTGCGGCGCTTTGGATGATGCTCATCCGCCACGCCGCGCAGGACGGCTTCAGCGGCAATCGTGCCGAATGCGATTGATACGGAGCGCGTTTGGTATCCGATGACAGCACGCTTGTTCAACTTCGTGGCTGCGTTGGAGACTGTCGACGATCCCGGCAAAACGCGAATGCTGGTGTATTGCCGAGCCAGCGACGCTGTGGCGGTACCGAATCGTCATGTCAATGGTGAGTACGAATCGATTAGCATCTGTGTACCAGAGCAGTAGATCTGGACGCGGGGCGTCAACTCCGCAGTCCGAACCGGTGCGGCCGAATGGGGGACATGGGAAAGCTTCAAGCCATCGACCGCCAACTCGAATTGCTCAGCGCGATCAGCGCGTCCATTCGCAGGCTCGGCGGACGCCCTGACACCTCGCTGATCGATCAGCTTCTCGAAGAACGGTGGGAATGCCAACGGCGAGTGCGCGACGTGCCGCCACGGCGATGACGCCGGGCTGTGCGATGTCGCCGTGGGACGCCAAAGACTCGCCAGTCTCGCCGCGCGCGACGGGAACAGTGACGACGTGCGAGGACCGGCGGGGAGCACAAACGTGAAAGATGGTCAGTGCGTACCGCGTTCGTGCACGACCGCGCCTAAGCGCACTGCGTCGTCGAGCTCAGTATTGTCCGGTGCAAATCGGCTCGCGGGGCAGATCGGACTGGCTTACCCCGCTGCCGGTCAGCGCCAAACCAGCGGACGGCCGCTACGCTGCCAGGCCTGCATTCCCCCGGCCAACTCCACCACGTCTTGATATCCCAGGTCAGTCAACGTTTTGGCGGCGATGAGACTCATCCGTCCCGTACGGCAGTAAACCGCCAGTGGAGTGCTGCGCAGGGCCGGCAACGTGTTGACCTGCGCCTCGATCTGGTCGAACGCAATCGTGAGATCCGTGCCGGCGATATCGCCTTCGTATGGCACGTGCACATTGATTGTTACCCGCTCGGGTGCGGCGATCACCTCGGCGAATTGCTGAGGTCCCACCGAACGCGGCTCAAGGGCCGCAGTCTCGGTCTGTGCTGCGGGCGGGGGCACCGCCGACGAATTGAGCGGTTCGGCCGCAGAGCCGCATCCGACCAGTGTCAGCATCGCAGCGACGGTGGCGACGTGGACGCGTGGGCCTAAGAGCAACGACATCACCTCAATCATGGCGTTGGGTCTCGACCGTGACAACCAGCGCCGGGCTTGACCCAGTTGGTTGTGGACGGAACCTGTTGGGGCGAGCGGCTGTCATGCACCCCACCCGACGGCCGCGGCGACGGCGAGGTCGCCGACAAGCAACACGATGCAGATGGCCAGCGTGATATGGCGGCCGCGACGGGTGTGCGGATCGGCGCGCAGGGGAAACAGCAGCTGTCGAAAACCGGTGTAGGCGGCTATTGCGGCGGCGAAAATGGACCCGGCAACGGGTAACCCGCCCAGGAGAACGCCTGCCAAACTCGTCAGGCCGATCACCAGCGCGGCGGCAGCTTCCCAAAGCTGCACCGGTATCCGCCGGACCGCAATCGTTCGATCCGACGACCACAACCCCCACCGCGACACGGTCGGTCGGCCCGCACAACAACCGGTGAAAAAGCAGCCCGGCCTACCCAGGGCCATCCCCAAGAACAGGCCCGGCGTAGTGGCGTCCAGCAATTGTCCGGCACCGATGCCCATAAGGGCCCCGCCGATCGCCAGCGTGGTCAACGCAGCCAGCAGAAAGCCCTGTATACATGCCCCTCCGCTGAGAAACCGCCGTATCGGCTTGCGCGTCGCAACTAAATACCATGCCTTGGCGCCGACAAATCCGACCACACAGCTGCCGACCGAGACCATCACAGCCGCGGCCACGTCGGCGTCGGTGCGGGCCATAAGCAGCGCCTGCACAATTAGGGCCAGCGCTGCACCAGCCAACACCAGCACCGGCCACGACCACACCGTCACTGCAGGGCCGTAGGCCAGTTGTGCGGGCCGAGTTGGCACGACGAAGCGCTGCAGGCGCGTTCCACCCCGACTCAGATCGGTCCGCTCGGTGCCGACTTCCCAATCACCGCCCGGTACGTTCGACACGCTGACGGTGTAGGCGAATCGTCCGCTACCGGCCGGCAGCGACGGCACGGTGGCTAGCCGCTCCAATCGTGTAGCCGAGGCGCCCGCAGCGTCTCGGCGCCAACCGCTGATCCGGATGGGAATCGGCCGCCCTTCCGCCTCTCCCCAGTGAGTCACCGCGAGCACTTGCGGCAGGTCCTCGAAGATCTGCGAGCAGCCAGATGTCACACCACCGACGCGCTGCGCCCCGGTGCGCGGGGGATCGACGAGTGTCGGTGATGAGGCACCCATCGGGCGGGTATGGGAAAAATGAGACCCCAAGGGCCGGTTCGATGTGCCCATCGTCGTAGCCGGGCGGACGGTGCGTTTGCCGCCGTCGGCTACACCGGAAACCGCACCGTGGGTGTGGGAAGATCGCGCGGCCCCGGTTGACCGTTGGGAGCCGGATCGTCCTGCGGTGCTGCGTTGTCTGCTCGTCGGCGGTGTGCGTTGTTTACCTCGAGCCTTCTTGCGCTTCTTCGCCAAATTGGTGTGCCAATCGCTGCGGAGCCTGCTGGGACAGTATGCCGATGCCGTCTTCTACTAAGCGCGATAGTATCACTGCTACTAAGTACGATAGTAGGTCGAAGAAGCGCCGACGACGCCATCTTCACGGCGATGACCCATATCGCATCCACCCGGTCCACACTGAAATGGGCGGCGGGCTGTACGTGGCCCGCCGACGAGCCGATACCCTTAGTGGGTATTCGGCGGTGCGGAGAGGAGATGGGATGAGCACAGAGGTGAAGCCCAAGGCGGCGGGGCTGGTACGCGTTGCACGGCACCCCGTGGTTCGCGCGGTCGTCAAGTGCGCGCTGATGTGCGCGCTTGGCGCCAACACCCAGCATCGAAGCGCGAGGAAGCACGACAACGAGTGCTGCCCATGAGCACTGGGCTCTGAGGTGCAGTCCCGTCGCACACGACGGTGATCGTCGTAACCAAAGAGGCGGCGGTCGCCGGGTCCGGCATGTGTGTGCCGGTACCGGCCGCGTGCGTGGGGAGCGTCTGGACATCGACGCTTATGCCGACACAAATGGGTTCGGCCAAGGCCATGCTGCACAACACCTTTGAGCCGCCGCCGATGGGTGATCATTTGATTCGAAACCATTGCGGGAGTACGCCCCGGTAGTGGGGAATCTACGATAGCGCTGATGCCCATACGGGGGCCGCACACGGCCGGTCCGAATCACGTTGAAACGTCCTCGCTTCAGCCGCGGTACTGCGTTCGCGGCTTTACCGAGGCAGGGCGACAGCGCGAACGGCCCTTCGGTGCAGCACAACTCAATGCCATTCTGCAGCGTCTCAGCTGCAGGGATGGGGTGGTCGTACGACAACAAGACCACCCCGTCCGCCCTAGGTCAACAGGAAGCGTCGACGTAGACCGTCGTGTACAAGACGCGCTCGACGAGTTGGTCCCTGCGATTCTGGCGATATTCGGTGACGTCGCGGCCCGGGCGCACGCCGGTGACAGTGCACTGATCCAACGGTGCGGACCCCACCTTGTTGAGGATCACCTTATAGCCGTTCGACTCTAGTTTGCTGACAGTGTCCTGCACCGTGCCCGGTCCGGTCGGCGCTGCAGTGGCCGGTTGGGCCGACGCGATCATGAATGTGGCGATACCTGAAAGAGCAATGGTCGCCGCAGTGGTCATCTTCATGGTTGTTCTCCTCTCGCGTACCGCAGCACATCTATTACTGCGCTTAGTACGGAGTTATTTAGTAGATAATTCTAGAATACATGGTTGTGAACGTATGCCAAGTGCAATGCGCCACGATTCGGTAACGAGTAAATATCCTATGCGCCAACACTTTTCACCGCGCCTGAGTATCAGACATGCGCCTACAGGCAGCGCTGCAAGAGCCTGGTACAACGGGCGTGCAGCAAACACCGAGGTGGTCAAACGTCGGGCTTGGATCACTATGTGCCGGGCTCTATCCGATTGTGTTTTCGGCGTTTGACGTCACAGGTTTGGGTTCACCGGGCCGTTATGCCATCGAAATCGCCAGGCCCAACGTACAGCGGCCCATTTTCACCGTCCCTGCGCCGTGCTCACGCCGGCTAGGAAGCGCGATGACTCACTCTCGCGCCGATGTAGCCAGTACTGGCGCGGGCGCTAGATGTCCGCGGCGGTCAAGTCGATGCAACGCAAGTCCTGCTACCAATCCCACCAGTGCGAGTCCGCCCCAGAGCAATTCGTCGGCGCCGGCGTCGCGGGCGGCCTGCAGGAGTGCACCGGTGGCGAGATTGCCGATCAGGATACCAACTCCCACGATGGTGTTGTAGAACCCATAGTGCGTCGCCACGAGCCGGTTGCCCGCCAAGGACACCACCGTGTCCATCTCAAAGGGGAACACGGCCGCCGATCCGACCGCCAGCAGCGTCGCCGACACCAGCAATGCCGCGACGGCCGCCGCGGCGCCGAAGCGCCCACTGTTGGGAACCACCAACAGCGGCACGAAGGACATCGACAGAATCGTCATGCCGATCGTCAGAGATCGTCCGGTGCCCCAGCGGGCCGAAAACCATCGCGTGATGCGCAACTGTCCGCCCACCGCGACGAGCCCGGAAGCGACGAATACCGCTGCAACAAGCAGGGATTCGTGTTGCGGGGCCAGCGCTGCAGCGTGCAGCGGCAAGGCCAGATAGACCTGGAAACTCAACACGTAGGAGCCGATCATCGCGGCGGCGAACCACAGGAATCGTCGATTGGCCACGATGACGCGCCAGTCGTCGAGTATGGCCGACTTCTCATCGAGCGGGTCGGCGCTGTGCTGAGGCAACGCGAACAGCTGCGCCACCGTCAGCACGGCGAACACTGCAGCGGCGACAGCAGCCGCGATGCGGAAGTCCACCACCATCAGCGCTAGTCCTGCCAGCGGGCCGGCCAGGATGCCGGCCTGATAGAACACGTTGAACATTGCAAACGCTTCGACTCTGCGGTGTCCGGAATCAGCAGCGAGGTAGGCGCGCACCGCGGGGTTGAACAGTGCTCCCGCGAAACCTGTTGCCGCCGAGGCGATCAAAATGGCAGGTAGTGAGTGCGCGAAGACCAGCAGCCCGAATCCGACAGTGCGCAACAGGCAGCCGGCAACGATAAGCGGCTTGTAGCCAAGCCGGTCAGCGAGGGTACCGCCGATGATGAACATGCCCTGCTGGGAGAAGTTGCGTACTCCCAGAACCAGACCGATTGCCCATGCCGCCAGTCCCAGCGGCCCCGCCAGATAGCCGGCCAGATACGGCATCAACATGTAGAACCCGAGGTTGATTCCGAACTGGTTGACCATCAAGATGCGGCTGGGCCAGCCGAAGCTGCTGAATTGCCGGACCAGACCCATCAGCGGTCACCCCGCACCGGATCGACCACGTTGACGCACCGTGTCCAGGAGTTGACAACCTGTTCGGTCGGATATCCGATGAGTGCCGGCTCTTCGGGCGGATCTCCATCGAGAAGGCCGTGCTGGCGGCAGTAGTCGTCGTTGTAGACGGTGTCGAAGTAGCGTTGCGGTCCGTCGGGGAAAACGGCGGCGATGGTCGTGTCCACTGGGTGGGTTCGGGCCACCCAGCCGGCGACCAGCGCGACGGCGCCGACGCTCCATCCGCCGCTGGCGAAGTGGGTTGCCGCCAGTGTGCGGCACGTCCGCACCGCCTCGGCCGGTGCTACCCAGTGCACTTCATCGAACGCGTCGTAGTCGACGTTGCGCGGATAGATACTCGAGCCCAGTCCGCGCATCAAGCGGGTAGCCGCCGGTTGGCCGAAGATGGTCGACCCGACGGTGTCCACCCCGATCAATCGCAAATCGGGATTGAATTGACGCAGGACGCGCGCTATCCCCGCTGAGTGACCGCCGGTGCCCACTGAGCACACCAGCACATCGATGTGGCCCAGCTGCGCGTGCAGTTCAAGCGCCAGGCCCTGGTAAGCCTCCACGTTGTCAGGGTTGTTGTACTGGTCGGGATACCACGAGTGTGGATGGGCATCCAGTAATTCAGCGACGCGGTCTCGGCGGGCTTGCTGCCAGCCGCCCTGCGGATGCGGGTCGGTCACCACGTCGATGTCGGCGCCGTAGGCCGACAGCATCCGGTGCATGATCGGCTCCATGCCAGGGTCGGCGACCAAGGTTACGGGGTGACCGTACACGGTGCCGGCCAGTGCCAACCCCAAACCCAGGGTGCCGCTGGTGGATTCGACGATGCGCGCACCAGGTCGCAGGTCACCGCGAGCCCTGCCGCGCTCCACCATGTACATGGCGGGCCGGTCTTTCATGCCGCCGGGATTAGAACCTTCCAGCTTGGCCCAAAAGCCGCGCTTATGGTCACTGAGGGGCGCAGATATCCGCAGCACCGGGGTATGTCCCACCATCGTGCCTGGCCGGTGGTTTCGGCCCAGCCCGCGTTGGCGCGAGGAGTGATAGTCGGTGGAATGGATGGACAGAACATTGGTCATATTGGCGTCGCTTCTGTATTAGCGCCGCGGCTTGATTGCGCGGCAATTGATAAATGGCAGCGGGCAGCGACCAGCCGCTCTCGAGTGAGTGCGGTCGGTCTAGCGCTGTCCGATCAGCGCCGCGAAATACAGAAGCGCGTCAGCAACTGACGGCCTGACGTAACAGTTCTAGGCCCACCTGGTGGGCCGCGCACCGTCCCAAAGACCGCTTGGCCGCCGTACAGCCAAGCCGCCACCACGGCGAGAGCCAACCCGAGGGCCGCCAGAACCGAAGTTGCCCGTGGGAGCACAGCGGTGGCGAAGGTGTCTGGAAACCCGGCTGCGGCATCTCGTCCGAGGTGCGAATGGTCCGAAACGACAGCTAACTGGTCGGCCACGTTGGCTGTGAGTACGTGGGCCGCGTGGTTGTCCGAAGGTTCCATCCACGGCGAGGCAGGCGCACTGCCGATGAGCAGCGCCCAGAAAGCGACCGTCAGCGCTATCGCTGACCGGAATCGCTTTTTCGCGCGGACCTCGTTGTACCTCACAATGTCGCCCACTGTAGCAGCTTGTACGGCCATCCTCCGTAGGTCCTCGAGCTGAGTCCATGTCGTTATGCGCTCGCGATTCGACAGTAAGAACCGGTTACGCAGGTGAGACATGCCGATTGTGTGAGCTGCGCGACTATCTCACTGGGGCAATCGGTTTGGTTTATTTCCGACGGTATGCGTCACCTGCTACACATGTGCGCAGCTCACCTACTATTCTGGTACGTAGCAATCGCGCGGCACTTCCACGGCGATTCCCGGCGAGCCTCGACCCGGCGGGGGGCCCTTCTGGCGGGTGCATCTGCCCATGTCACACTAAAACCAGAAATCCCACTGTTACCACGCCGATTGCCGTGGCGATGTATAGATCAACGCCTTGGTCAAGCTGCCCGACAAGCTCCTTGACACCGCTAGACGCGTATATGAATAAGCGCATTTTCACTCCGCCCGTACCGGAAATGGGCCGTCGCGGACCTCGCAACGAAGTTACCAGCTAACTTTCGCGGGCGGAGAGGGTGTGCGGGTGCCCGATCGACGCCATACAACCCCGGGCGCGAACATCGCGACATCACGGCGTGGCTGAGGCGGATGCGGTGAGTCGCCGTCCAGGTTGGGATTGTGGGGCTACTGCTCCGCCGGTGGACCGCGGATTCTGGTTGGGAACGTCGGTGAGGAGCAGGTTGGGTGCCGGTTTGGGTGAGGGAGTGTCTGGCAGTTCCTGCATCCGGCCGCCCGGTGTCGGCGATCGCCTTGGGCGGCGGACCGTTTTCCGTCCTCCGTAGCTGCTCCCGGGGGGCGCGGTCGCCGGGCAGGTTGACGGTGCTGGAGATAGGTGTAGTGCAATAGCACCACGGAGCCGGGGTTGACTTGGGTTCTGAGCATGTAGGTCGTGGCTGACAGCTCAGCGTCGTTTGGCGCAACCCACTTCGTCGGTGCCCAGCCGGATTAGCCGCGCGCGGCCTCTACCGAGAACGCGCCCATGATCACCGCGACCAGTGCGACCAGTTGCCACCACAGGCCGCCACCCCGAGCGCCAAACCGCATTCCGAACCACCTTTCCTCGGCGCTTCGGCGAACGCACCCTGCTTACTGGGCGCGACCGTAGATCGTTGCCGAGTGCCCATGTCGGTGCATGCCCGTCCGGAACAGCGCGGGATTCGTTGTCGTAGCGCGCTTTAGGCCGTGAGCGGTCTGTGCCCGCGCAGCTCGGCCGCCCCTGCGATGCCGGTGCGGCTTCGCAGCCCACTGGTGCTGCAGCACAGTGGGCTCGTAACATGGCGGAAGTCGGGCCAATCGCAGGAGACCACATGGGCTACTTCACTTCATCCGCCGCTCGTGCGGGCAGGTGGCCGGCCGTGTCGCTGACGGCGCGGCGAACGGAATCGCCGGTTTGGACGTGGTTGGAGCATGTCCCGAGTCGCGTGGAATTTGGGTGACGATCCACGATGAACTCTAGGCGGCGGCACCGACAGATTTGGTGTCGGCGCCGGTGTCGGGGTGAGCGTGTCGGCGCAGGGCGTCGACGAGC